>ENA-UENT01000012-UENT01000012.1-marine-metagenome-genome-assembly--contig:-NODE-12-length-138802-cov-9.831836_pt1 | contig 138802 bp, 99 predicted proteins | sample MGYA00237879_ERZ529330 | MGnify/ENA primary metagenome ERZ529330 (study PRJEB26372, sample SAMN05368345) | marine metagenome | biome: cultured habitat; feature: ocean water; material: water; isolation... | reverse complement strand
TATCGCAATGTTTATTCAATTAGATGCAAGATAACCCCCCCCCTATGATATTTCCAAACTTCTATTAGGGTTTTTCAAAAAAAACATTGTAAAGGTGGGTGGATTCGGTATAATGTTTATTGTTATGACCTAAATTAGGCCTGCTTGGGCTTTCGTTAGCTTTTGGGATAGCTAAAGCTTAAGCAGCTTTTCCAAAAAATCCGTACTTTCCAATCTAAAACCCACGACTATGAAGACCATGAAAGGCCCCGCCATTTTCCTCGCTCAGTTTATGGGCGATGAGCCTCCATTCAACAGCCTCGATGCCATCTGTGCCTATATGGCCGGGCTCGGCTACAAAGGCGTGCAAATCCCCACCTGGGAAAGCCGGCTGATTGACTTGCAGCAGGCTGCAGAAAGCCAAACTTACTGCGACGAGCTCAAAGGCAGGATCGCCGAACATGGGCTGGAAATCACCGAGTTGTCCACTCATTTGCAGGGGCAGCTGGTCGCCGTGCACCCGGTTTACGACAAGCTCTTTGATGGTTTCGCGCCGGAAGGGGTGCACAACAATCCCAAAGCCCGCACCGAGTGGGCGGTACAGCAGCTGAAATGGTCTGCCAAAGCCAGCCGTAATCTGGGATTAGACGCCCATGTGTCCTTTTCCGGTGCCCTGCTTTGGCCCTTTATGTACCCCTGGCCACAGCGCCCGGCCGGCTTGGTGGAAATGGGCTTTGAAGAACTCGCCAGGCGCTGGAAGCCGATACTCGATGCCTTTGAGGAGCAAGGCGTGGACGTTTGCTACGAACTGCACCCGGGCGAAGACCTGCACGACGGTGACTCCTTTGAGGCCTTCCTGGAAGCATTGGATGGCCACCCGCGCTGCTGCATCAACTACGACCCCAGCCACTTCGTGCTGCAGTGCCTCGACTACATTCAGTTTATTGACTTTTACCATGAACGCATCAAGGCCTATCACGTTAAGGATGCGGAGTTCAACCCTACCGGCAAACAGGGTGTTTACGGAGGGTATCAGCCTTGGCTAAAGCGGGCGGGCCGTTTCCGGTCGCTGGGTGACGGAGATGTGGACTTCCGGGCCATTTCCAGCAAACTGGCAGAGTATGACTACGACAGCTGGGCCGTACTGGAATGGGAATGCTGCATCAAAAGCCCCGAGCAGGGTGCGGCAGAGGGTGCGCCCTTCATTCAGGAGCACATCATCGAAGTGACACAGAAGTCTTTCGACGATTTCGCCGGGGGAGGGTCAGACGAGCAGCTCAACCGCGATACGCTGGGAATCTAAAATCAATCATTTTCATGCGCTACGTTTACTTACTGGTTCTGCTGTTAGGCACTTTTTCACTATTCTCGCAGTCCTCACCTACCCAAACCGTTCGGGGGAAAGTGCTGGAAGCAGGTACCAACGCACCGCTGACCGGGGCGGCAGTTGAGCTTATTGGCTTCGGTTCGGGTACCGTGACGGACGATCGGGGGCAGTTCCTGTTTCCGGAAGTGCCGGTTGGGCGGTACGAACTGCGGGTAACCTTCCTGGGGTACGCGCCCTTTATCCTGGCGGAAGTGCTGGTGGAATCCGGTAAGGAAGTGGTGCTGGAACTACAGCTCAAGCCGAAGCCACAGGCTTTAGACGCGGTGGAGGTGACCGCTTCCCGCAGTGGTATGCAGGTGGTGCAGCCCCTGGGCGTCAAAACCATGACCATCGAACAGGTGCGCCGTTTCCCGGCTACCTTCTACGATCCGGCACGGTTGGCTTCCTCTTACGCAGGTGTGGTCAATACCAATGATCAGGCCAACGGCATGAGCATTCGGGGGCACTCGCCGGACCATATGGCCTGGCAATTGGAGGGGATTCAAATTCTCAATCCTAACCACACGCCCAATGCCGGCACCTTTTCCGATCGCACAACGATGAACAGTGGCGGCGTCAATGCTTTGAGCGCTCAGCTGCTGTCGACCTCCCACCTCTATACCGGAGCATTCCCGGCAGCCTACGGCAATGCCCTGAGCGGGGTGATGGACATGCGCCTGCGGGCGGGCAATAATCAACAGCAGGAATTCACCCTGCAGGCCGGGTTGATCGGTTTGGATGTTGCCGCTGAGGGGCCTTTTTCTAAAAACAGCGAAGCTTCCTACCTGGTCAACTACCGCTATTCCACAGTAGGGTTGCTTTCGCAGGCCGGCGTGAACTTCGGGGAAGAGGCGATTAATTTTCAGGATTTGTCCTTCAACCTGGTTTTTCCCGGGCAGAAGGGCGGTAAGTTTACCCTCTTCGGAGTAGGCGGACTCAGCAGCAACCTATTCGATGGGCAGGCGGACCCCGAATTGCGGGAGTCGGATAAGGATTTGTTCAGTATTGATTTCCGGTCAAATATGGGCATATTGGGGGCGACCCACGAACAGCCGGTTGGTGAGCGTGGGTTGTGGTTTACCGGGCTTGGGGTTTCTGCCGTCGATCAGGAGCGATACAGCGAGGCGCTAATTCCGGATTTGCAGGAGGTACTCCCAGAGGCTTTTCTGGAGGATGATGACCGCCTGCGCCTGATTTCCGGGCATACCTACTACCGGCATAATTTCATCCGGGGGCATCAGGCACAATTCGGGCTTCAGGTACGGGCGTTTGACCACCTTGACCAACTGGAAGGAGCCTCGCCGGATGCAGCAACACAAAACGAAACTATCCTGACTCCATACTTGACCCTAAGCGGCCCGCTATCGGGTCGGGTGAGCTATCAACTGGGGCTCCACCTGCCTGCTTATCTGGAGTCCTCGCCCATTTATGTCGAGCCCCGGGCTTCCTTAAGCTATCAGCTGGCGCCTCAGCATCAACTCTATGCAGGCTACGGGCTGCATTCTCAGATGAGTTCCCCGTATTTCCGGGCATTTGGATCGCTGGCTCCCACCCGTTCTCATCAGGGTGCGCTAGGCTACCATTGGCAACCGCAACCGGCACTGAGCGTAAAAGTCGAGGCGTTCTACCATCATCTATTCAATGCACCGGTTTTTGATGTGGCGGGCGGCGGCGCCTTCACCACGCTGAACGAGCTCAATAGCTGGTCATGGCTGGACGGAAGCATCCGGGAAGAAAAGGCAACGGGCGATAATTATGGGGTTGAACTTTCCGTCGAACAGCTCCTGACCAAAGGCTTTTATTATCTGGCTAATTTGACGTTGTACCAGGCTGATTTCACTTTGCCCGGTGAAGCAGCTCAAACTGGCCGCTACGATGGGCGCTACATCTTCAATGCCGCCGGAGGAAAAGAATGGCAAAAGGAAACCGATAAACATATAAGGACCATAGGGCTGAACCTTCGGGTGAACTACCTGGGAGGGCTTAGGGACCTCCCGATAGATGTGGATGCTTCTGAGGCTGCAAGTTATACCCGCTTTGATTTTTCAGCCGGCTATACCGGGCAGTTTCCCGATTTCTTCCGCACCGACTTGCGGATTTACATCAAAAAGAGCCGGAAAAAGTACAGCAGTACCCTTGCGCTGGACATCCAAAACCTGACCAATCAGGAAAATGTAGCTTATACCTACTACGACATTCTTCAAAATGAGGTGTTACAGCGCTATCAGTTAAGCCTGATCCCGATCCTGACTTACCGGGTGGAGCTTTGAGGTAGTGGCGGAAGAGGCTCAATACCTGGCACGGTGGTTTCGAACCAACGCAGCGGCGCCTGCATTTTGTCGCCGGTTTCGGTATCGCACTTGAAGAAAAGGTAATACAGTTGCAGGTTGCTCCCCAGCCTTCCGAGCAGGCGTTGCAGACGTGCCTGTCCCTCTTGTGGCAGCTGATAGACGAAAATGCACCGCCAGGCATAAAACGCTTCATCGTGCAGTTCTAAAATATCAAGAATGCTGGTATCAGCCGTAAACTGCTCCATATAGCGCCGGGCGATCATACCGTGGTGCTTAGACCAGTCGCGGGGCGTACCCCGAACCTCTAAATGCTTGAACGTATCATGCACAAGCGTGATGAGCCGCAACTTTCGGCGTACGCAAGGGGAAATGTCAAGCCGGTCTACATTTTCCAGTACCTCAAGGATATGTTTATACACCTCTCCTTCCGGATGACCAAACCGTGGAACGCCCCAAAGCAGGCCCTCTTGAAAAGCATGGTCATTAAGGAGCGCCGCTTCTGCTTCATTTTCAGGGCAGATGAGTTGCTGTAGGCGTTTGCGATAGTCTTGAGTCATGTCAGATTTAAAGGTTAGCCAAGCGTAAGGGCACGGATGAAAGGTGTACTTACCATAGAACTCCTGCTGTTTCAAATCCGTTCACCACGCCCGTGAAACAAAGTGAAAAAGACCAAAAGAGATTTGCGATAAAGCCCGGAGGGGACTCACCGGAATCTGCTATTCGGCATACGGCAGAATAGAATGGTCAATTTATTTGAGGTGCTGTTCGCAAGTGCAGGCTTTCAAGATAACGATTTCCACTTAAATCAGCAAGAGGGTTGTAAAAAGTACCTGTAGTTAAGCTACCGTTAAAGCCCTGAATTTACCATAACAAAGATCGCAGCTCAGGCGTTTTGCCAAATGTTATGAGATCAGAATGCATCTCGGCAATCATCAAACACAAAATATTCATCCGATTATGAAACAGCTATTTGCACTCGTGTTCGCGGGTATTGTAGGTGGCCTGATAACCCTTGGCGGTTACAGTTTGCTGGCCCCACAGCCCACTTTGCCTGTCACGCAGGACAATGCTTATGCCCAGGCGGTCAGAAATGTCAATGTGTCCCCTGCTATGGCCAATGCGCCTTTCGACTTCAAGGAAGCAGCAGCTAAGTCCATGCCTGCCGTGGTCCATATTTCTTCTAAAATTGCTCAGCCCACCTCCAACCGTCAGGATCCGTTCCGGTTCTTCTTTGGCGATTCCTACGGTGGCGGTCAGCCTCAGGGCGGTACCGGTTCGGGCGTGTTCTACTCCAGCGATGGCTACATCGTGACGAATAACCATGTAGTAGCGAATGCCGACGAGGTGGAAGTAACCTTGTATGACAATCGTACGTATACTGCTAAAGTGATTGGCACAGAGGAAAAGTCCGACCTGGCCGTCATCAAAATCGAAGGCAACGACTTCCCCACGCTCGACTTCTCCAACAGCGACGAAGCTGAAATTGGGGAGTGGGTGCTGGCCGTTGGTAATCCTTTTGACTTGACCTCCACCGTTACGGCAGGGATTGTAAGTGCCAAAGGACGCAGCATCAACCTGCTGGGAGGCGGAAAAGCCATTGAGTCCTTCATACAAACCGATGCTGCCGTCAATCCTGGCAACAGCGGTGGCGCTTTGGTGGATGCAGAAGGCCGGTTGCTGGGCATTAACACCGCTATCGCTACCCGTACCGGTGTATTCTCGGGCTACAGCTTTGCCATTCCGGTGAACCTGGTCCGCCGTATTGCCGATGATATCATTGAGTATGGTAGTTTCCAGCGTGCCTACCTGGGCGTCGAGATATCAGAGCTCGATGGTGATTATGCCCGTGAATTGGGCTTGCCTATTACGCAGGGGGTTGTTATTGAGAAACTGGTGGAAGGCGGCTCCGCAAAAATGTCCGGATTGTTGCCTAAAGATGTGATCGTCGGGGTAAATGGCCGGGAGATTAAATCCGTTCCGGAATTGCAGGAGATTATCGGTCAGGCTAAAGCCGGTGATATCATGGACGTGGCGGTCAATCGCAATGGCGAAGAATTGAGCCTTCCCGTTCGGCTGAAGCCGGAGTAAAAAGCGGCTAAAGTTTGATTGCTTGAATAAATTCAGCGGTCAAATCGCGTTTTGTAAGAAAAATGACGGCTTCGGCCTTGCGCTTAACCGCTACAAAACTTAAATTGAAAGAAGCGGTATAAGCCATTGAAAACTAAAATAATATCGGATTCTTTTAAGAAATCCTTAACACCACTTCAAGCAACATTCGGCCCACGGATTCAGTTAGTGGTGATAAAGAAACTTGTTTAAAGTTGGTTTTTCGTTTTGTTTTGATGCGTCTGTCTCGCTTTGCGGGGCAGACGTTTTTTCTTACCTTCAAAGGGCAAAACCAACGCACTGTCCGGATGTCGGTACCACTCCAATCATTACCCCCTTGGCTTGACGATTTGCTCGGGCTTTTCTACCCCAATCTCTGCTATGCCTGCGACCGCAACCTGCCTTCCGGGCAATCTGACCCGATTTGTCTTACCTGCCGGTATAAACTGCCGCAAACCGACCATCACCTGCACCTGGAAAATGCGTTCACGGAGCGCCTGTGGGGACGTCTGGAACTGCAAACAGCAGCTGCTTTTTTCCAGTTCGTTAAAGACGGGCGGGCACAGCGCCTGCTTTACCACCTCAAATACAATGGCAAGCAGGAAGTGGGGCGTTACATCGGAAAGTGGTACGGTGAAGTGCTGCGTTCAGTACCCGCTTACCAAAGTGTGGAAGCGATTGTGCCGGTTCCGCTGCATCCCAGAAAAGAAAAAATGCGGGGGTACAATCAGGCGGACTGGTTTGCTAAAGGGCTGGGGGAGTCTATGGATCGTCCTGTAGTACAGGCACTCAGGCGGGTCGTCTTCACCCAAACGCAGACACGCATGACACGCGCAGAGCGGCAGGTGAATGTCAGTCAGGCATTTGAACCGGTTGCCGGGGTTGACCTCAGCGGCAGGCACGTACTGCTGGTCGATGATGTAGTCACCACCGGTGCTACGCTTGAAGCCTGCGGCGCTGAGCTCTTGCGGTATTCCAACCTTGAATTGAGCATGGCAGCCATCGCCATCGCCGATTGATCCTGTCTATGGTTGCGCTTTTACCGATAGTAAAATGGGCTGCTTCGAGCCGTTTTTGAAAACCTGCATCTGCTCAGGTGCCCCAAACTGGGCCTGAACACTGGACAGATAAGCACAGTAGTCATTGTACCAGCCCGGAGAGGCCCTGCGATCAATCTGATTGATCACATCGCCCATGCGCAAGCCAGCTTCCCAGGCCGGGCTGCCCACTACGATAAAGCCTACCGTCAGGTCATTTTTCGGGGTGAAATGGGGCATCCAGCCTAATTTGGGCAGCGAGAAATCCGGTGTTGGAGCTTCCGCTCTTGGAGAAAGCTGAATGTTGGCCTCTTTAAAGTTGAGGGCGAGATTGTACCGAGCCCACAAGGCATTGCCAATCTGATTCTGCCGGCCGGACTGTACCTTAAGCGTTCCCTGGAAATCGAGCCCGCCCATCTGAATGCCGGTATTTTCAAAGACAACCGCCGTATCAATATCTGAAGCAAAACGGTCCACCACCGCCCGGTCGTAGATCATGGTGCCGGCATCAGGCAGTTGCTTGCTGCTGATGCGCACCGGGCCGCTCTGCCCTATACTGGCTATTGCTTTAGCTTTGCCCATAGCTGCTGTGGCTATTCTCAATTCCGGCTGCCCGTAGGGCGTAGGTTTGAAGGGTAGGGTGTGAACAGCTGAAGGAGCGGGCAATATTTGCGCCAGGTCAGAAAAGATGAGCAATTGTTGATCAAAATCGATATACCAGTTGCAGTGCCGGATGATATTAGCGCCAATAACACCAGCTTCGGCTATGCACTTGGGGGCAGCATAGCCGTCGTAATTCACAATCTCGACGGGCACGGAAGGGAACGTAATATCGCTAAGGTGGAAAGAGTCGAGCGTGGTGACCGCCCCTGCCTGAATGCTGTTGGGCAGCCCCAGGTATTCCCGGGTGGCTTGTGAAATCGTACTGACGGCAGCACCGCTGTCCCAGATGAAGTCAAGCGGCATGCTTTTGTCGTTCAGGCGGGCCCGCACAACGATGAAGCCTTCCCGGAATTCGAAAGGCAGGGTGTCCCGGAAGACGGAAGTGGATGGAGGCGCTGCCTGATAAACCTCCGGCGCAACAGCAGGCGAGCAAGCCTGGAAAGCGATCAATAGTGCTGCAAACAGGCTAAAAGCAAGGCAATTTCTGAACATGAGATTAATGGGATTAATTTGGCCCAAAAATACACATTTTAACCACCTTCTTCATAAAGCTTTAGCAGCTGATGCAAATCTTCCAGCGTATTGGCTTCCTTCAGGAGTTTGTCCTTGCGCCAGCGGGAAATGCGGGGAAAACGCAGAGCAACGCCAGACTTGTGCCGGGAGGATTTTCGGATGCCCTCAAAGGCAATCTCAAAGACATGGGCTGGCTCCACACTGCGCACCGGGCCAAACCGGTCGATGGTATTGCGCCGCACCCAGGCCGTGATTTCCCGGAATTCCTTGTCGGTCAGCCCGGAGTAGGCTTTGGTAAACGGCACCAACTGCTTGTCATCCCAAACTGCGAAGGTAAAGTCGGTGTATAAATTGGCTCGCCGCCCGTGCCCGCGTTGGGCATAGATCATCACAGCGTCGATGGTCAGCGGCTCAACTTTCCATTTCCACCAGTCGCCTTTCTTGCGGCCGGAGCGGTAGGGGCTGCCTTTGTGTTTGAGCATGAGGCCTTCGCTATGATACTGCCGGGCATTTTGCCGCTCGGGCTCCAGCTCCTGCCAGGTGGAAAAATTGACGCGTTCGGATAGCATTAGGATGCCGTCCGTCTCCGTTTGCTCCAGCAATTGTTCGAGCAGTGCCCGGCGCTCTTCCATCGGGCGCTCCCTGATGTCCTGTCCTTCCCACTCCAGCAAGTCGTAGGCTACCAATACTACCGGCGCTTTTTCCAGAATTTTTTTGGTGACATTCTTACGCCCGATCCGGGTTTGCAAATCATTAAAAGTTAGGGGCTGCCCGTCTTTGTAGGGTAGGATTTCCCCATCGATAACGGTGCCATTGGGCAGGATTTCAGCAAGGGGGTGGTACTCCGGAAATTTGTCTGTTACCAGTTCTTCCCCTCTTGACCAGACGAAAAGCTCTCCCTTTCTGACGATGAGCTGCCCGCGGATGCCATCCCATTTGCGCTCAGCGATCCAGTCTTTCGGCAGGCCCAGGTCCTCCGGGCTGTCTTCCAGGGCATAAGCCAGATAGAAAGGGTAGGGCTTGGAAACGTCCTCTAACGGGTCTTTGGTAAGTATGAGGTCTTCGAAGGTGGTCTTGTCGGGTGTCCAATCGCCCATGATGCGGTGGGCGAGGGTGTTCTCATCAATTGTTGTGGATTGGGCGAGCGCCCGGACCATCAGCTTTTGGGATACGCCAATGCGGAACCCGCCCATGATGAGCTTATTGAAGACCAGGCGTTCGGTATAGTCCATTTGCATCCAGGCGTCTGTGACACGCTGCTTTTTTTCGGTTTCCTCCAGCTTGTCCAGCGCCTTGATGTACTCAATCCAGTAGGTGAGGCCCGCTTTGTTGCTGCTGTGCGCCTTGGGCAGGGTCAGGGCAATGGCTTCGCTCAGGTCGCCCACCACATGGTAGGACTCTTCAAACAGCCAAAGCGGGATTCCTGCGAGCTCAGCAGCCCAGTGCCGCAGTAGGGTTGTATTCACCGTGCGTTTGGGGCGGCGGTGGGATAGGATGGCCACGGTCCAGAGCCGGTCTTCATCATTGGCCTGATCGAAAAAGCGGGCCAGTTCAGCGACTTTGGTGTTGGTCTTGGTGGTTTGGTCCAGGCGGGTATAGAGGTTGGCAAATGCTCTCATGCGTCCTTTTCGTTTTCCATGTCCTCGGCATCATCTTTATCCAGAGATTCGCCTTCGTATTCGGTTGCAGCTTCCCAGGCATCGAGCCCGCACTCTTCCCGCAGCCAGCGGGCAAAAAGGTTGGTATAGCCGTGTGTTACCGCCACCCGTTCTGCTCCGGTAGCTTTGATGGCATCATTGAGCTCGTTCCAGTCGGCATGGTCTGAGAGGACAAAGCCCCGGTCGGCAGCCCTTCGCCGGCGGGTGCCCCGCAGTGCCATCCAGCCAGAGGCGATGCCTACCGACGCGGACTTAAACCGCCGCATCCAGTTGGAGCCAGTGGCAGAGGGGGTGGCCAGTACCAGGCTGCCTTCGAAGTCTTTTGATTTGTACTGTTGGGTGATGCGCCGGGTTTCGGGTAGCCTGATGCCTTGTTTGCGCATGATCTGCGTGGTTTTCTCAATAGCGCCGTGCGTGAAGATGGGCCCGATTTCGGCATCGATACCGTGCAGCAAGCGTTGTGCTTTCCCCAGAGCATAGGCTGCCAAAACACTGACTTTCCCCTGATCCCGGTTTTGCCGCCACCAGTCATTGATCTCCTCAAAAACAGTGTCTTGCGGTTTCCAGCGGTACACCGGCAGCCCAAAGGTGGACTCTGTGATGAAAGTATGGCAGCGGACCGGCTCGAAGGGCTCGGATAAACCATCAGGTGCTACCTTGTAATCGCCTGATGCGACCCAGACTTCCCCTTTATGCTCTACGCGTATCTGGGCAGAGCCAACGATGTGCCCGGCCGGATGAAAAGAGAACTTTACTCCGTTGATGGTCGTTGCTTCTCCAAACTGAACGGTGGAGAGGTTGATGTTGCCAAGCCGGTACCGTATAACCGGTGCTGCAGCTTCGGTACAAAGGTAATGCTGATGCCCCCAGCGGGAGTGATCGGCGTGCCCATGAGTGATCAGCGCCTTACTGACCGGGCGCCAGGGATCGATGTAAACATCCGCGGGTGGGCAGTAGATGCCTTTATTGGTAAATTCGAGTAGTGCCATAGCGAGGTTGGGTTGCAGTTCTACAACACCATTATAGCTTAGGAGTTTTGAGTGCGCTCCAATGCTGGCCGCGTTTGCGAGGCGTCGTAGATAATTTTGAGCTCTGTAATTTTTCCGACTGCATCAAAGCGGAAAATATCGACACAGTCAAAGGTGACCTGTTCGCCGTTAGCGAGGGTCCAGTGGTAAAGGAAATTGACGGCAGCGTGTTCTGTGCTATGGGTATTAAAAATATGCAGGAGTTCTATATTGGATGCAGAGCTGTCCTGCAGCAGGGCAGGGTAGAAATTACGGGCTGCCTGCTGTCCGTAGAGGGGAGAATGTACGATGGCCTGAGGAGCAAACAAATCCAGGAGCTGAGCTAAGTCTCCCCGGGAAAGCGCATCAAGGTAAGTACGGATGGCGTTTTCCTGCATGCCTAAAAGTTTTTGTGCAGTGTAAAAATGAAAGTAGCTCCTTCACCGGGCCTGGATTTCACCCAGATATCTCCTCCGTGCTGTTCGACTACCCGCTTGCATAGAGCGAGCCCAATACCCGAGCCAGGGTAAAGCTTTTTGCTATGCAGCCGCCGGAAGAGCTGGAAAATCTGCCCATGGTACTCTTCATCAATGCCTATGCCGTTGTCCTTTACTGTAAATTGCCAGTGTTCGTCCAGGTCTTCCACTGTAATAGTGACTTTGGGCTGAACGCCTTTTTCCTGAAATTTGATACCGTTCGAAATCAGGTTTTGAAACAGCTGCCCGAGCTTTGTGGGGTTGCCGTTTAGGACAGGCAGTGGCTCCTGAATGATGAGATCAGCATTTTTATCTTTAATCAGCCCCCGAAGAGATTGCTGCACTACGACAAGGAGCTCATTCAGGTCTACCTCTTCAAAGCCAGGGTCTTCACTATTGGTGAAACGGGCAAACTCCAGCAAGTCTTCAATGAGCTTGTTCATATGAATGGCACTCTTGCTGATAAAGTCCAGATAAGAGTTGGCATCCTCATCGAGTTGATTTTCATACCGGCGCTTCAGGAGTTGCGAAAAACTATTCATGGTACGTACCGGCTCCCGGAGGTCATGGGAAACAGTGTGGGCAAAGTTTTCCAGCTGCAGATTGCTGTTGACATAGCGGGTGAGCTTTTCATTGTTATAGTCAAGCTCCCGCAGCTTATTTTGCAATGCCTGCTGGGCAATTTTGAGTTCGGTCACATCTCGGATCACCACGATGGCTTCTGATCGGTTGATGCTGTTGATCCGGGCTTCAAAGAAGCGCATGCCTTCACTGGATGGGAGAGGATATTCAAAGGTTTCCACATCTCCTTTTTCCAGTGCTTTTTTCAAATTGATTTTCAGAGCATGAGCAATGTGTGGCGGGAGGACCTCGTCTATTTTTTTATTCAGGAATTGCTCGGGGGGCAGGATCAGCTTCGGGGCTTCTCCCTTTGGGGCAAAGAAGCTGACAAAGCGGTGTTCCTTATCAATTCGGAATTTAAGGTCCGGCAGGGCATCGAGGATGGCACGTTTGAGGTCCTCACTCTCTTGTAGCGCCTGCTGGGCTTCCATCCGGCTTGTGATATCCTCAATAGAACAGATAATGCTCTCAGGCTGGCCATTAATATCTCTGATAATACTGACGAGCAGGTTGCTCCATATTTGGCGGCCTTCTTTATGGCGCAGTTGCTGTTCAAACTGATTAATAGTGTTGTCTTGCTTAAGCGTATGTACCAGTCCTTCAAAGAGCCGTTCGTCAATGCTCAGGTCGTTGAGCGTTTTATGGGTGAGTTCCTGCCTGGAGTAGCCCAGTAGCTGAGAGGCCATTTCATTGACTTCCTGAATGCCTCCATCCATATTGCAGAACAATATGCCCAGCGGGCTGTCTTCAAACAAGCTGCGGAAGAAGGCTTCACTTTCCGTGAGGGCTTTTTCGGCTGCTTTCCGGTGGTCAATATCTATGTGAATGCCAGCAATTTTTACAGGCAGCCCCTCTTTATCGCGGCTCATGACCCTGCCTTTATCGTGCACCCACTTCCAGTCTCCGTCTTTTGTACGCAATCGGATTTCTACTTCAAATAACTCCGTTTTGCCAGCGAGTTGGTCATCGAGCACCTTTCTGAGCAGGGGGGCGTCTTCCGGGTGAATGAGCTCGAAAAAAGTTTGTGAAACGGGCTTGATTTCATGAGGTGCATAGCCCAGCATTCCGCCCCAATGGAGGTTGTAGAAACAATCATCGGTCTGGTAATTCCACTCCCATAAGCCTAGTTTGGCGGCATCAAGAATGAGTTGGGTACGCTGCTGGCTTTCCTTGAGTGCGAGTTCGGTGGCTTTCAACTCCGAAATGTCAACGGTTATGCCAGTAGCATGAATCGCCTGCCCGGTTTCATTCCGCCCGGTTACTTTACCGGTATCATAGACCCAATGGTAATGGCCCTGTGCATCTTTGATACGGTAGTCAAGGCGGAAATTATCCGAAGCTCCGGTTTGAAAGTGAAAGCTTTCCTGAATCCTTGGGACATCATCAGGATGAAGGTATTTTACCCAGTCTTCATAGCGGTCCGTTAGGGCTTCCGGTGTATGGCCGAGGTGTTTAAACATCAGCGCATTATTGGAAACCTTCCTGTTGGGGATATCCCATTCCCATATCCCAATCCGGGATCCTTCAATTGCCAGATTGAGCTTTTCCTGACTTTGCTGAAGTTCCAGCTCGGTCTGTTTGCGCTGATTGATATCAATAAGCAGGCCGGCGTAGTACTTTTTGCCTTCCAGGACATAGAGTTCTCCGCGAACGACGACCCAATTATAGGAACCCTCTTTCGTCCTGAGCCGGAGCTCTACTTCGAAGCTCTCCTCCAGCTCAATTTTTTGTATAGCATGGTTGAAGCGCGGCTCCTGGTCATCAGGGTGTACTAGCTCAAAGGCACTCGTTAACGTGAGTTTGAACTCATCAGTTTCGAAGCCAAGGATTTTGAAGAAGGTGGAAGAAATCTTTACATGCTCTGTATCAAGATCTAACTCCCAAAAGGATACCATAGCACTTTCAGAAACCATATCAAGGAGTTCCTGCTGAGCTTTGAGCTGCATCATGGCGCCCTTCTGAGAGGTGATGTCTACAAAAATCCCACTACCCTGTATAGGGTACCCTTCTTCGTTCCAGGTTAAGGCCCGGCCACGGTTAAGTACCCATTTGTAACTGCCATCCTTAGCACGCAAACGCATTTCGTGTTCAAACACCTGAGGGTTATTCCTCAGTTCAAGGTGTTTGGTGGCCTTGGAGATGAAAGGAGGCAAGTCATCGGGATGGACCAGGTTGTTGAATTCTTTGGGGTTGGATGGCGTTTCAGAATTATGGTACCCAAGGAGCTGCCAGAAGTAGTCATTGAAGCGGGCTATTTTCCCGGGCAGATCCCAGTACCAAGTGGCTACCTTCGCTCCTTCGAGAATGAAGTTTAGTTCTTCGCGTTGTTTACGCAGGGAAAGTTCCATCTGTTTACGTGCAGTGATGTCTGTTTGCCCGCCCCATATGCCTACCATGTGCTTGTCCTCAAATGCACCTACCACATGATTGTTGAACCAGCGCTCAGTTCCATCGGGTGTGATCTCGTGGGTTTCAAAGTCTTTAATCTTAAAGTTTTTCTTGAAGAACTGCAGGGTGGTTTTCCGGTTTTGAGCCTCGCCCTCCCCTTTGTGCAGGTCTGCGACTTTTTTGCCGATAAGAGCCTCCGGGCCTTCCAGGCCATACATTTTGGCCATCGCTTTATTGCACTCTGCGATGACAGCTGAGGCATAGTAATGTTCCATTTGCTCTTCCGGAGTGAGCCCTTCAAGAGGGATCGGCGGATCGCACTTCACAAAGTAAATGCCTTCTTCGGCGTGTTTGATGAAGTTGTGGTACCGCTCTCTGCTTTTGGCTTCCTGCTCCTTAATGCGCAGCCAGGGGGAGATGTCAAGCGATAAGCCGAGTACGTTGTTGGTGCCTTCTTCTCCTTCGCTCGTTACAGGAATTTTCAAGGTTTGCAGGTGGATTTCCTGTCCTTTGGGAGTCGTGATTTTATCTTCCGGCAGCCACATCGTCGCGCCCTCATCCAGTACACGAAGGTCTTCCTCCCGGTACCGGGCCACTTCCTGTTTGTGCGGGTTGAAGTCGCTGTCTGTTTTGCCGATAAGCTCTTCCACCGGCACGCCATAAATTTCAGCAACGCGCTTATTTACCAGAACAAAACGGCCCTCACGGTCTTTGGAAAAGACAAGCCCGGGGATGTTATCAATGATTTTTCGAAGGTAGTCACGTTGCACCTTAATCTTTTTCTCCTGTGTAAAACGGGAGATCGCCGCGCCCAACCCTTCAAGATAGGGCTGTATGGGCTGAAGCGGGTCTGAGCTTCCGGTAGCCTGAGCGACAGGTATGCGGGCAATGAAAAAGCCGGCAGCCTGGCCCTTTGACCGGATTGGGGCAGCGATGATGTGGTGGTTCTCGGAGGGAGATGGAAGTGCCACATACGATTCTGAACCCGCCTCGTGTTCCAGTTTGCGAAGCCAGGAATCTGGTAAGGAGGTTTCCTGGACTTCCCATTGGCCGCTCTCGCAACGGTGGATGCTGGTAATTGGTGAAGGAGTGAACGGGGCAGCAGCGGGCAACCGGAACACCCATATCGCATCTGTATTTACCAGGGGCGCCACTTCAGGAATAGTAGTGATAATACCTCTTTGCAGAGAAGGTGCCTGCTGTAAGGTGAGGACTGATCTTAGGAGCGTTTGTAAAACAGTTGGGGCTTCAAGTGACATTTTTGTGCATTATGCTTGGGACCTGTGAATGCTCCAATTTACCCTTTTTCACGGATAGATGCATTCTAATTAGTAAAAATCATATATCATTGTTATGTCCAGCCTTTTCGGCCTCTGATGAGGTAGCCGCCAAACATCAGCGCACAAAGCATGAGCCCGAGAAATTCCCGGGTCAGCTCAATGTGGGGCTGTTCAGTCTTCATTTCTTCGGTAATGGAGGGAGCACCCATGGAAACCCAGTCCAGGAAAGCGGGGAACAATTGTATGCCCCAAATGGTAATGACTACGAGCCCTGCAATAGCGAGCCACCGGAAGGATTGCCGGAAAAAGGCAAGCAGGGCTACAGCACTGACACTCAGGTAAAGGGCAACCCAGCTCCAGGGATCCGGATCATTAAGCTGGAAATAGGCAAATAGCGCAAATAAAGCCGCTGCGATCAAATGGCCATATTTCATGTCAGAGGACTTTGGTTCTCCGTCAAGTTCTGAATTTTTCTCTACTTTTAAGAAAAAAGGCAATGAGAAAATACCTGCTGCCCGTTGCCCTGATGGGCTGGACTATGTTGCTGCATGCTCAACTACCCACAATTACGGAAAAGACAAAAGGGCTTCAGCCCGGGAGTGGTTTTTTTACCTATTACTACGATAAAGAGGCCGGTAAAATCTGGCTGGAAGTGGAGCAACTGGGCGAAGAGGTACTTTATATCAACAGCCTGACCGCCGGGTTGGGTTCTAATGACATTGGTCTTGACCGCAACCAACTCGGGGATACAAGAGTGGTCCGGTTTATTCGGGAAGGGCGGAAGGTCTTGCTGCAGGAGCCCAACCTGAAGTTTCGTGCCCGTACTCAAAACCTCCCGGAGCGCCAATCTGTGGAAGAAGCATTTGCCCAGTCTGTGCTGTGGGGCTTTAAAGTCGAGGCGGAGGAAAATGGGAAAGTGCTGATTGACTGGACGCCCTTTCTGATACGCGATGCCCATGGTGTTGCAGAGCGTTTAAAGGAACACAAGCAAGGAGACTTTAAACTCGATGAGGAGCGCAGCATTCTCTGGCTGGACCGGACCAGAAGCTTCCCAGAGAATACGGAGTTCGAAGCCTTGCTTACTTTCACAGGTACACCTCACGGGCAGGAGCTCAAATCGGTTGCTCCTACGCCTGCTTCCTTTTCGGTACGCATGCACCATTCTCTTGTCCAATTGCCGGACGATGAATTCGAGCCACGTTCCTATGATCCGCGCTCGGGCTATTTTCCCCTGACTTTTCAGGACTACGCTGCTCCTATTGATGCGCCTCTGACGCAGCGGCTGATCTACCGGCACCGCTTAGAGAAAGCCAATCCGGAAGCCAAGCGCAGCCGGCCGGTAGAGCCTGTCATTTACTACCTTGACCCAGGAGTACCTGAGCCTATCCGGTCTGCACTGCTGGAAGGGGCCGGCTGGTGGAACGAAGCATTCGAGGCGGCAGGTTTTATTGATGCCTTCCAGGTCAAAGTTTTGCCGGAAGGGGCAGACCCTATGGATGTACGCTACAACATCATCAACTGGGTACACCGTAGCACCCGGGGCTGGTCCTATGGCACTACTGTAGCCGACCCACGCACCGGAGAAATCCTAAAAGGGCATGTACTTTTGGGGTCTCTCCGGGTACGGCAGGACTTCCTGATCGCGCAGGGGCTGGTAGAAGCCTACGAGGCCGGAGAAGTAGCTGACCCAAGGCTAAAGGAAATGGCCCTGGCCCGGCTCAGGCAGCTTTCTGCCCACGAAGTAGGGCATACGCTTGGGCTGGCGCATAATTTTGCTGCGAGTATGAACAACCGTGCCTCAGTGATGGATTATCCGCACCCGCTCTTACAATTGGGGCAAGATGGGGCTGTTGATTTCTCAAAAGCCTACGATACGGGCATCGGTGACTGGGACAAACTGGCGATCCGGTACGGGTATACGGAGTTCTCAAAAGAAACAAATGTTAAGGAGGCCCTTAATACCATTCTGATGGAGGGTGTTGAAGCAGGGCTGCACTACATTTCAGACGATGGCGCGCGGTCGGACGGCACAGCTCATCCACTGGCTCATTTGTGGGATAATGGTACTTCCGCACCACAGGAGCTCAACCGCATTATGGATTTACGGCGGGAGGCCCTGAGCCGCTTTGGGGAGGCAAACATTCCGGAGGGGCAGCCTATGTCCACGCTGGAACGGGTACTGACGCCACTTTATTTGTCGCATCGGTATCAGGTAGCAGCCTGTAGTAAGCTTTTGGGCGGATATTACTACACCTATGCACTTCGGGGAGACGGTCAGCCGGTTATCCGCCCTGTGCCGGAGCCGGAACAGAGCGCTGCTATGACCGCACTATTAAGAACGGTAAAGCCAAGTGAGCTGATTATACCGGCTGAGATTCTCGGTCTGATACCTCCACAGCCAATGGGGTACAGCCGGGGAAGAGAATATTTTGAGCCTTATACCGGTACTGTTTTTGATCCTATGGCAGCCGCAGCATCCGCAATTGATTATACTCTTGGCCTGATGCTGCACCCACAGCGGCTTGCCCGGATGGTCAATCAGGAGGCACAGGGTGACTTGCAGAGCATTCACCTTGACCGTTTCGTTGAAGCCTTGTGGAAAACGATGGACGACGCTTACACCTCGTCAGAACGCGCTATTTCAAGGGTAGGTCAAAAGCGGCTCATGTTGCACTTATTGAGATTAGCAGGGGATGACCAAGTTGCGCCGCAGGTGGCAGGTGCCGCCCGCTATCAGGTTGATGCTTTCGAGCGGGGATTTGAAAAGCAGCTGTCTGACCGGCCCGAACGGGAAGAACGGGCTCACCTAAGCTATATGTTGGGTGAGATACAGAAATTTCGGGAGGCGCCATCGGCATATCAATTGCCCAAGGCACCACGATTGCCGGATGGCTCGCCTATAGGGTGCGGGCAGTAGCAGCCTACCCCTCAACAAGAGTGCCAATAGGCTTGCCCTCTACGATATCCTTGAGGTTGCTTTTGGTATTGATGTCGAATACGATGATCGGCAGGTTGTTCTCCCGGCAAAGGGTAAAGGCAGTCATATCCATCACACTCAGCCCCATGCTGATTACCTTGGCGAAAGTGAGGTTGTCAAATTTGGTGGCGGTGGCGTCCTTTTCCGGGTCGGCGTTATAGATACCATCCACACGTGTGCCTTTCAGAATGACGTCTGCATTGATTTCATTGGCGCGCAGTGCGGCTGCAGAATCCGTGGTAAAATAAGGACTGCCTGTACCGGCAGAAAAGATCACGACCCTGCCTTTTTCGAGGTGGCGGATAGCCCGGCGGCGGATGTAGGGCTCAGCAATCTGCTTCATTTCAATAGCAGAAATCAACCGGGTGTAAACACCCACCGTTTCCAGGGCGCTTTGGAGCGCCATGCCATTAATTACAGTCGCCATCATGCCCATGTAGTCCCCTTGCACCCGCTCAATGCCTGACTCATTGGCCTGTAGCCCACGGTAGATGTTGCCGCCACCGATAACGATCGCTACCTGCACGCCCAGCTCAAGGAGTTCTTTTACCTGCTCAGCGTAGTGCGAAAGCATTTTGGAATCAATACCGAAGCCCTGATCGCCCATCAGGGACTCCCCGCTCAATTTGAGCAGAATTCTGTTATACTTGAGCTGTGCCATATTTCCCAGTTGTTTGAGGTTGAAGCTTAAAGTCGCAGCAAACTGCTGTAATCCTACGAAGGCCTGATACGCATGGTGCATAGCAGACCTTTGCGGGCCAATGATATAAAAAAAGGCGGATTAGATAACTAATCCGCCTTTCGAAAATTTTATCCGAGGGTTACATGCTTAAAGTCTGTAACCGTCAGTTCCTTATCAAACTTCTTCAGGAAGGAAGCCACAGTTTCGTTGCTGTCCTTAACAAACTGCTGATTCAGCAGGGTGTTTTCCTTGAAGAATTTGTTGAGCTTACCCATAGCGATCTTCTCGATAATTTGCTCAGGCTTGCCTTCCTGGCGCGCCTGCTCCTTACCAATTTCGATCTCCTTGTCGATGATAGACTGGTCGACGCCATCCTTATCTACTGCAACCGGCTTCATGGCAGCTACCTGCATAGCTACGTCGCGGCCACCATCGTAGATGTCATCGCTTGCTTTGTTCATGCCTACAAGAACAGCAGCTTTGTTGCCCATGTGGATGTACGGGCTAATCATAGTTGCTTCCAGTTTTTCGTAGGTATCAAGTTCAATCTTCTCATTGATCTTACCAACCAGCTCGGTAACGCGATCGCCCAGAGAAAGGCCATTCATGTCAACCTTGAGCAGGTCTTCCAGTGTATCAGGGAAATGCTGCAGTGCCAGTTCGGCAGCTTTGTTGGTGAAGCCGATGAACTCGTCGCCTTTAGCTACGAAGTCAGTTTCACAGCTCAGCTTAACGATAACACCTTTGGTCTTATCATCAGAAACCAGGGCAACAACAACGCCTTCGTTGGCATCACGGTCTGCACGCTTGGCAGATACCTTTTGACCTTTCTTACGAAGTACCTCGACGGCTTTTTCGAAATCGCCTTCAGCCTCTTTAAGCGCTTTTTTGCAGTCCATCATACCTGCGCCGGTCATTTCGCGCAGTTTTTTGACATCGGCAGCAGAAATGTTTGCACTCATTATATCTTGTATTGTAATGGTGTGGTAATAAAATCCAGGAACTGCGGCAGCTTAGCCTTTCGCAGTTGCTTCCTTTTCTGATTTGACAGACTCTCTGTCTTTCAGGCCCTGACGGATGCATTCCGCCATGTAGTTGGTGATGATGGCAATCGACTTGGATGCATCATCATTGGCAGGGATAGCATAATCAACCTGAGAAGGATCAGAGTTGGTGTCCACCATACCGAAAGTTTTCAGTCCCAGCTTGTGCGACTCTGCTACAGCGATATGCTCGTGGTGGATATCCACGATGAATACCGCAGAAGGCAGGCGGTTCAGGTTTGCGATACCACCGAGTACGCGCTCCAGCTTGTTGCGCTCGCGGGTCAGGGTAAGGCGCTCCTTCTTGGTTACATTATCCAGTGTACCATCCTGGAACATGCGGTCGATGTTGTTCATCTTCTTGATCGAACGGCGGATCGTGGAGAAGTTGGTCATCATACCACCAAGCCAGCGGTCAGTCACGAAAGGCATGCCGACTTCGCGCGCTGCATTGGCAACGATTTCGCGGGCCTGCTTCTTGGTCGCAACGAACATGATCTTCTTACCAGACTTCGCCATTTGGCGGGCGGCATTACCAGCGCGCTCCAGGCTATCCAGGGTGCGGTTCAGGTCAATAATGTGAATCCCTTTGCGCTCCATGAAGATATTAGGTGCCATCTTGGGGTTCCACTTTCTCTTGAGGTGGCCAAAGTGCACACCTGCATCCAACAAATCTTTATAGGTGGGCTTTTCCATTTTCTTTTTGCTAAAGTTTGAATTTGGAAGCGAGCCGTACGCAGACAGCCCGCCACGAATACTGAATAACGAAAATTAACGCTTGCTGAACTGGAAGCTCTTACGTGCCTTAGGCTTACCGTACTTCTTACGTTCAACAACGCGGGAGTCACGGGTAAGATACTTTTTGTCCTTCAGCGGCTTGCGGAAGTCTTCGTTCAGTTTGACGAGCGCACGGGCGATGCCCATACGAATCGCTTCGGCCTGACCTTTGTAGCCACCGCCATTTACGTTGATCTTCAGGTCGTAGATGTTCTCCACTTCTACGGTCTGAAAAGGATCCGTAAGGTTATATTGGATGTGATTTTGAGGGAAGTACTCTTTGTAGTCCTTACCGTTGATAACGATTTTGCCTTCACCTTTCTTGAGGTAAACACGGGCTACAGACGCTTTTCTTCTCCCAATGGCATTGATCATTTCCATATTTATCGAGATTGTCCTGCTTTTTTAAAATTAAAGTTCCAGTTTTTCCGGCTTCTGTGCCTCGTGTGGGTGCTCAGCGCCTTCATAAACGAAAAGCTTCTTGAACATCGCACGGCCCAGGCGGTTCTTGGGCAGCATACCACGTACGGCAGCTTCCACTATACCAATTGGCTTCTTGTCCAGCATTTCTTTAGCTGTGCGGGACTTCTGGCCGCCGGGGTAACCGGAGTAGCGCTGGTATTCCTTTTGGTCCAGCTTGTTGCCGGTAAACCGGACTTTGCCTGCGTTGACAACAATGACGTAATCGCCCGTATCTACGTGTGGCGTGTAGGAAGGCTTATGCTTCCCACGGAGAACAGAAGCAATTTTGGTACACATACGGCCAACCACTTCGCCTTCAGCGTCGATGATGTGCCACTTGCGTTCTACTGTCTCTTTTTTTGCAGATTGCGTTTTATAACTTAGCGTATCCACTTTTCAAATAATTTAATTGTTGATCAATAGAAAATCAGGAGGAAATGGAGCGATGCGAGCGAAGTTATGCACCTTCTTTTTGCACCTGTTTTTCTTAATTGTTTCGCCTTGATCGGGCTGCCTCTGAAAAGGCAGGTGCAAAGGTAGCGCTCTTTAATCCAATAAACAAGGCTTTTGATAAAAAAATCGCAAATGGGCTTTTGTAAGTGCCTGAAAAACAGTCTAAATATCGCACGGAAATTTCAAAGGGGATATTGAAAGAGCATATTGAATATCCGAAAATCGGGCCCTTTAGGTATCATTTTCTATTTTCCCAACAGCCCTCTGCTTGCCTCGTACAAGTTTCCCCAGCCCTTGCGTTCCTTTACGACCGTCTCCAGGTACTCTTCCCATGCGGCCAGGTCCTGCACCGGGTCTTTAACAATTGCACCCAGCAAACTGCCGGCAATATCCTCCGCCCGGATTTCCCCTTCGCCAAAATGCACAGCCAGCGCCTGCCCGCTATTGATGACCGATATAGCTTCCGCTGTGCTCAGTGTGCTGGAGGGGACTTTGAGCTTGCGCCGGCTGTCTTCGGTTTTGCCATTGCGCAGCTCCCGGAAGATGGTGACCAGGCGCCTGATTTCCTCTACCGGGGCCGCTTGTGGCGGTAATTCGAGGGTGCTGCCGATTTGCGCTACCCGTTGCCGGACGATTTCTACTTCCTCTTCCAGGGTGGCCGGCAGGGGCATGCTTACTGTATTAAAACGGCGGCGCAAGGCACTGGATAGCTCGTTAACGCCCCGGTCGCGGTCGTTGGCTGTGGCAATCAGGTTGAAGCCCCGCTGTGCCCGTACCTCTGAGTTGAGTTCCGGAATGGGCAGCGCCTTTTCGGATAAGATAGTAATAAGCGCATCCTGCACATCGCTGGGGATGCGGGTCAGTTCCTCCACCCGGGCAATACGGCCTTCCTGCATAGCTACCATGACCGGGCTGGGTACCAGGGCTTTTTCTGAAGGGCCCTCAGACAGCAGGCGGGCGTAATTCCAGCCATAGCGCAGGGATTCCTCTGCCATGCCGGCGGTGCCCTGTACCAGGCGTTTGGAGTTGCCACTGATCGCTGCGGCCAGGTGCTCGGATACCCAGGTTTTAGCAGTACCCGGGATGCCCGTGAGCAGCAGCGCCCGGTCGGTGGCCAGGGTAGCTACCGCAACTTCGATCAGGCGGCGGTTGCCAAAATACTTCGGCGAAATTCTGGTGCCATCTTCCAGCTCTCCACCCATGAGGTAGATCATCACCGCCCAGGGCGAAAGGTTCCAGTTGGTAGGGCGGGGGCGGTCGTCGGCAGCTTGCAGGGCTTTGAGCTCCTCAGCGTAGGCGTCTTCAGCTTGTAGTCGGATAGCAGCGTTGGCAGACATATATTATGGTGTTTTCTTGTTGTGATTTTTGCCGGGTGGGTTCAGCACTTCGTTCAGGTCTTTGCGGAAAGCCAGCGTTTTCAGCAATCGGTCAATATCGCCTTCCCAGTTGCCCCAGATGGGAGTTCGTTGGTTCCAGCCGGCCCGGAAGGCAGGCAGGATATCCACCGGTGCCAGATAGGCCGCTACCCGGAGGATGCGCTTGTAGTGCCACATATTCCAGTAGACCGACTGCGCAGCGTTGAGCCAGTCCCTGAAGTTTTGGAGTACCTGCCGGGCCACGCGGCTTTCCCACTTGTGCACGCCCAAACATAGCAATTGTCCGGCAAAACTGCGCTCCTCGATATAGCCTTGATGCTGCTTTAGGTGTTGGCTCATGATTTCGTTAAAAAGGGGGTCCGGCAAAGCGGCCATAAGCTGCTTGCCCAGGGCGCTGTTCCAACGCACTTCGTTATCCGTGCGCCACCAATGCCGGAGCAGCGCTTCTATCCAGCGGTGGTCCTGATGCAGGAGAGCGGCATTCGCAATAGCATCGGTAAGGAGCTGATGCTGATTGGCCCGGGCGAAAAGGCGCAGGGCATCGAGGGTGGATTTTCTAAAATATGCTTCCCAGCGTTTGGGCGGCACCTTTGACAGGATGTCGTAAGCATAGCCGGCCCTTTCGCCACCGGTGTATTTGTGCTTTTTGCTGCTGTACAGCCCCAGCTTTTTGAAAGCGGATATGGGCTTCGGGGGCGCATGCAGATCCAGGCGGCCATCTTTATGCAGGGTAAGCCAGGTGGCAGCTTCCTTATATAAGGTGTCTTGTAAAGGAGTATCCGGGATTTTGAGCAGCAACTGTGCTGCCGATTGCCGCACTTCCTTCCGGCTGTCGGACAATTGGGCTTCCAGAAACGGTTGGTCTGATGCGTTCAATCCGGTGTCCAGGATGCTAATCAGTTCCTTTTTTTCAGTCGGAGTCAACCCTTCCCAGCAAGTGGTTAACCAGGATGTCGCCTGCTCCGGTTGTTCAAAGCGCAGTCGCCGCAGCATCTGCACCCGATCGGCCTGCGTTTCCTTTTGCCAGTCTGCTACGGGGGGGCGCTCCGCGATCGAGCTCCAGTCCGGGTTAAGCCGGAGGAGCTCAAAGTCTGCCGGTTGGAGGACTGGGCGGAGGGCATACCAGAAGTCTGGTTTCTTAGCGGCTTTGTAAAGCAAGGCAGGCAGGTGCTCAGGGGGCAGGGGCAGATTGGCCTGATGCAGGAGCTGTAACGCTTCAGGCAGGGCTTCCCGGAAGTTGCCGCGGACGATATGTTCCATCTGTCGTGCTGCCTGCGGTGGCGCAGCAGCCTGTTTGCCTTGTAGCATAGGAGTGGTAGGTGCTTCCAATTGCTGCAGCGGGAAGCCTGCACGGCGAAGTTGATGGTACAGGGCAGCACCTTCAAGCACTACCGCTTCCGGTGCCTGCGTGGCCTGTATCCCGACCTGCTCCAAGGCTTTTAAGACTTCCGGTGGTAGCTGTCCGCGTTCTGTGCCCAAAAGGGCTAATTTTGAAAGGGCTTCCCAGATCATAGTATCAAGAATAAGCAATCCGGGAGAATTGTTGGACATAATGAACAGAAAAATATCACAGCCTCCCCGCGGCCTGAAGCCATTGTCTCCTTAGCGATTTGCCTAATCGTGGTATATAGCAGCGTTGTTCGGGGAAATAAAATACCGGAACAGGAGCAGAAGGGGGTGCAATATTTCCCGGGCTCTCCGGAAGCCCGGTGCCGGGGTTTAAGTCAAGGGGCTGATTTATTAGGCTTTAGGTAAGATAAGGGCAGGGAATTGCTTTTGATTATCAACCCAAAAGCCTAAATTTGTGCCGATTTTTAAAAGATACTCTAGTTTTCAACTAAATACACGCACTGATATGGCAAACATCGGTCATGTGAAGCAAGTTATCGGCCCGGTAGTAGACGTAAGTTTTTCTGCTGAGGGTTCGAAACTCCCCGAAATTAATAATGCACTGAAGATCGACCGTCCCAACGGAGAAATTTTGGTGATGGAAGTTCAGCAGCACCTCGGTGAAGACAGCGTTCGTGCTATTGCTATGGATGCAACGGACGGTCTGGTTCGCGGCATGGAGGTACAGGATACCGGCGAAGCAATTGCTATGCCTGTAGGCCCTGGTATCAAAGGCCGTCTCTTCAACGTGGTCGGTACGCCAATCGATGGTATTGGTGCAGTGGTCAACCAAACCGGTTCGGCTTCTATTCACCGCAAACCACCTATCTACGAAGACCTCTCCGTGGAGAAAGAAGTACTCTACACCGGTATCAAGGTGATCGACCTGATCGAGCCTTACCTGAAGGGTGGAAAAATTGGCCTCTTTGGTGGTGCAGGTGTAGGTAAAACCGTACTCATTCAGGAGCTGATCAACAACATCGCGAAGGGATACGATGGTATCTCTGTATTCGCAGGTGTGGGCGAACGTACCCGTGAGGGCAACGACCTGATGCGGGAAATGCTTGAAGCGGGCATTATCAAGTACGGCAAGCACTTCATGGAGTCTATGGAAAAAGGCGGCTGGGACCTCAGTGGCGTGGATATGAAAGAGCTGGAAGATTCTAAGGCAACCTTCGTATTTGGTCAGATGAACGAACCTCCAGGCGCACGTGCCCGTGTGGCACTCTCCGGTCTGACGATTGCAGAGTACTTCCGCGATGGTGATATGAAAGACCCCATGGGCGGTCGTGATATCCTCTTCTTTATCGATAATATCTTCCGCTTTACGCAGGCAGGTTCTGAGGTGTCGGCACTGCTTGGCCGTATGCCTTCAGCGGTGGGATATCAGCCAACCCTGGCTACGGAGATGGGCCTGATGCAGGAGCGGATTACTTCCACCAAGCGTGGTTCTATTACCTCCGTACAGGCGGTATACGTACCTGCGGATGACTTGACAGACCCCGCACCGGCTACAACTTTTGCTCACCTTGATGCGACAACGGTACTGAGCCGTAAGATTGCGTCCCTCGGTATCTACCCTGCAGTGGATCCGCTCGATTCAACATCACGTATCCTCGATCCGGCTATCATCGGTGATGAGCACTACAATACCGCTCAGCGCGTCATGAATATCCTGCAGCGCTACAATGAGCTTCAGGACATCATCGCCATCCTTGGTATGGAAGAATTGTCTGATGAAGACAAGCAGGTGGTACACCGCGCCCGCCGCGTGCAGCGTTTCCTTTCTCAGCCTTTCCACGTAGCAGAGCAGTTTACCGGCCTGCCAGGTGTACTGGTGCCTATTGAGGAAACTATCCGTGGCTTTAACATGATCATCGACGGTGAAGTGGATGAATATCCGGAAGCGGCCTTCAACCTGAAGGGCAATATCGACGAGGTGATTGAAGCAGGTAAGAAGATGCTGGCTGAGGTAGAGGCTTAATTTCTTTACCTCCCACATCCTGAAACGATTGTATTAGGTGCCGGAAGCCTGCCTTCCGGTACCGCCTTATAAACTAAGTCATTATGAATATTACGGTACTGACTCCGGACCGGAAGATTTTTTCAGGTGCGATCTCTTCAGTTAAAGTGCCTGGCACGGATGGTGAATTTCAGGTGCTGAAAAACCACGCGCCAATTGTATCTTCTCTGGATGCGGGCTACATTACCATCACTACAGAAAGTGGTGAATACCGTTTCTTCAATGAAGAGACCGGCGCACTGGAAACGGCAAGCGAAGCCGGGCGCAAGATTCGTTACGCCATCAAAGGCGGCTTCGTGGAAGTACTGAATAATGAAGTGTCTCTGCTCGTCACCGGGCTGAGCTAAGGCACGGTCAAAGATGACTATTGTATTAGCCATCTGAGCTAATACCATGTTTGCCATAAAACTGAAGGGGAATAAGTCCGGCATTGGATTTATTCCCCTTCTTTGTTGAAGTACGCCTCGTTTTAGATCTCTCCAATTACGTACATCTGCTCCAGGGTAGGCGTTTCGCTGCCGCCGCGGGGCTCAAGGGTGACCGCATAAGCCTGGGCGTTTTCGACGTAGGCTACCGGCTGAAGCCCTGAAGTATCAGTATTGACTTCAAAAACGCCCATGCTGACAGGCGCCCCGTCTACAATAGCCCAAAGCTGGTACTGCTGATCGGAAGGCGGTACTGGCAGACTGCCCACATCGATCAGGGAAGCTTCGGATGCCGGGTTGTAAAAGACCGAGGCTATGGCTTCCGGTGAAAGGTCAGTGCCGTTCATACGGGTATTTCGGGTATCGGGGTTGCGCAGGAACTCCAGCTCTGCCTGTAGGCGGCCGTTGCTAGCCTGCACGCTGTCGCAGCTGGTTTCGATGGTGTTAATTTCTTCTGACAGCGTAGCAATCGTTGCTGTACTTTCCTGGTTTTGCTGGTAGGCATAAAGCCAGCCCAGAGCCGCTGCAAAAAACAATACCCAGGCTATCGCCAAAAGGGTACGGCTGCTTCCGGGGCCTTTCAACTGAGCCTGTGTGCCCCGCTCATCGAGGGTTTGGAGAATAGTGGACAGCACACCAGGCGGTGGCGTTTGCCCGTGCAGCAGGGCATACTCCTCCAATGCCAGCTCAATGGATTCAATTTCTTCCTTGATTTCCGGGTATTGCGCCGCATTTTGCTCCACCTCCGCCATTTCTTCCGGAGTGAGCTTTCCGAGCACATATTGCTCAAGAATACCAGACGCTATGTATGCTTTAGGATCCAAAATATCGCTTTATCGTTTCGAACATGGTGATGAAAATAGCCGACAAAAAGCCCTCATTGCCCAGGACTTGCCGTAGGACCTGAATCGCTTTTCTCGACCGTGACTTGACTGTGCCCAGGGGAATGTCGAGCGCATCGCTCACTTCCCGTTGGGTATAGTCCTTAAAATATAGGAGTTCGATAAGAACCCGGGTCTTGTCATCGAGTTTGCTAACGACTTTTCGTAAGCCCGGGTCGGAGGTGTTCAGCTCTTCGCTGAGTGAATCACTGTTATATACGGAGTCTGGGATGGTTTCAGTTCGATTTCCTTTCTTAAATTGACTGGAGCGGATTTTATCGATTGCCAAATTGCGGCAAATACGTACCATCCAGGTGAAGAGGCGCCCCTTGTCAGCATCGTATTTTGAAAAATTATCCCATATTTTCAGGTAGCTGTCCTGTAGTGTTTCTTCAGCGATTTCCTCTGACTGTACAATGCGAAGGATGATATTGTACAGTGCAGGTGAGTAATGTTCGTACAATAGTGTAATCCCCCTCTGTTGTTTTTTGGAAAGCAGATCAATGATCTCCGTTTCCAATGCAGTTCTGGGTTTTGTCTTTGGCATAGTGCGTCTAATGGACTTTAATCAATTGAGTGCTTTCGGGTTCGAACATTCGGCAGCCCTCTTCGTTCCACCGGAAAATGAATTCAACCTCTTATTTGTACAGGCATTTTGCAACTTATCGGATGATTAGGTTTGACTATTTCATCCGCATTTTGAGGAGGCATATCGAAAGGTAATGAAAAAAGACGGGATTCTTTTAATCCGTTCTTCGATATAGCTCCGTACATAACACCTAAGGCAATCATTGGCATAACCCTTAAGCCTTGCTAATCAATAAAAATGGGTAATGCACCTCAGTCATAAGCGCAACTGATGCGCGTACTGGCAAACAAAAAACGACAAACAAGTCTGCACTTCACATCTCGTCACGCTTTCGGTCCGGCCGAAGGGCGAAATAGCTATGTTTTTGCAGTCCATTTATAACCGAAAATACAATAAAGTCAATTTATGAAGATTAGAGACTACTTATTTTTATTACTGGTCTTTTGCAGCCTGCCATTTACAGGCAGTGCGCAGATGACCTTTACCGCCGAGCTTAGCGGGCGCAATGAAGCGACTCCGATAGTAAGCCGTGCTTTCGGCGAAATAACTGCCGTATTGGACGGTAACGAGCTTGCTGTATCGGGCAGTTTTACCGGACTTGAAGGCAACTTCGATGTCACGGTAGCGGGCGGTTCTCACATTCACACCGGTTATGCCGGAGAGAATGGAGGGATTACCTTCGAGCTAAGCCCCAATCTTGGTATCCTGCTTAAGAGCGGTACGTTTGAAGCCACCTCCAATACCTTTACGCTGTCTGCCGAAGAGATGGATGCCCTGATGGAACGCCGGATGTATGTGAATATCCATACGACTCTTTATCCCGGTGGAGAAATCCGGGGACAGCTTTTACCGGAAGGCAACAATTACTTTATCAATCTTTCCGGTAGCAATGAGGTGCCTTCTGTCTCTACCGATGGTCATGGAGCCCTTGCCCTTGATGTGGTGGGCGACCAACTGACCGTTACCGGTAGTTTTGCAGGTCTGGAAGGCGATTTTGATGCCTCAGTATTGGGTGGTGCCCATCTGCACCTTGCTCTGCCCGGGCAAAACGGAGATGTAGACATTCAGCTGAATGCCACTACTAATCCTGATTTGAAAGGAGGCGTTTTCACTGCCGCGGATAATACGTTCGGGCTGGAGCAGAGCCAGATCGAAGCATTGGAGAACCGCCTTTATTACGCCAACATCCATACGACAACCTACGGCGCAGGCGAACTCCGGGGGCAGGTTGCCTCCGCAGCAGCGTCAACCGTTCTGCGGGCACACCTCTCCGGCAGTAATGAGCAGCCGGTAGTAACGAGCTATGCAACGGGCGTAGTGCAGGCAGAAGTCATTGAAGACAGCCTGATTGTCTACGGTAGTTTTACTGGCCTGGAAAGTGAAGTGGCCACCGATATCGCTGGTGGTGCCCATATTCATACCGGTCTGGCTGGTGAAAATGGGCCCGTCACCTTTGCGCTGACAAGTGACCTGGAAAACAACATGACCGAGGGTACATTTGCGGCGGCAAGCAACCGGTTTGCCCTTACACCAGATGACCTGACCGCCATTTATGACCGCGGCTTTTATGTCAATATTCACTCTGTTGATCAGCAGGCGGGTGAAATCCGCGGGCAACTGTTGCCTGAAGCGCCGGTATATCTCACTGCTGTCCTCGGCGGTGGGTTTGAAGCCCCTCCGGTAACCACCCGCGCCTTCGGTGCCGTGAAAGCCGAACTTCGGGGCAATATGCTTACTGTATCAGGCTCTTTTAGTGAGCTGAGCAGTGCTGTCGATGTAAGTATTGTCGGTGGCGCGCACCTTCACGTGGGGCTGCCGGGCGAAAATGGTCCGGTGGAATTCCCGCTTGCCATTGACCTGAACGGTGACCTCAACGGGGGGACATTTGATCCCGTAGACAATACCTTTGAACTGACAGAAGAACAGGTCATGGCTGTCATGAACCGGTCTTATTACGTCAATATCCATACTTTAACCAATGGTGGCGGAGAACTGCGCGGGCAGCTACTTGGCGAAGCGCGCTATTATATGAATGCAGCTTTGTCAGGAACAAGTGAGGTGCCTGCTGTAAATACGCCCGCCACCGGTCAGGTACTGATGGAGGTCCGATCTGATAATATTATCAGTGTCGGCTCTTTTTCCGGGCTTTCCTCTCCCTTTGATGCTGCTGTAGCGGGTGGCGCACACTTGCACAGCGCACTGGCCGGAAGCAATGGAGGCATAGAAGAAAACCTGTCCTCAGATATCGCCGGAGATGGGCTGAGTGGCGCTTTCCCGGCTGCTGATAACGTCGTGCCTTCCACGGAGGCACTGCGGTCAAGCCTGCGCAACCGCGGGCTATATGTGAATATACACACAGAGGACTTTCAAAGCGGTGAGTTGCGCGGACAGACCTTACCTTTCGCCACGGCTTATTTCACCACATCACTGGACGCTTTCAATGAAGTGCCGGTAGCTATAAGCCCTGCCGTTGGTGGCCTTAAACTGGAGCTCAACGGTGACCAACTGACTGTAACCGGCGCGTTTAGTGGGCTTACTGATGAATTTGATCCGAACATTGGCGGAGGCGCGCACCTTCACCTTGGTGCTCCGGGCGAAAACGGCGGCGTTGATATTGTAATCAATGCTATGACCGCTTCCGATAACCTGTCCGGAACCTTTATGGCCAATAACAACACCTTTACACTTTCAGAAGAGCAGGTCGTTGACCTCATCGCCGGAAATTACTACGCCAATATCCACACGATGGCATACCCTGGTGGTGAATTGCGCGGGCAGATACTCCAACAGAGTAACTTCTTCCCGGTCTCCGCCCCTATGATCAACTTCCCACCCGACGGGGCAGATTTTCTGCTGGAAGGTGGTGCAACAACGGATTTCTCAGCCACCTGGAGTGCGGCTACCGATGATAGTCAGCTCGCCTATGTGTGGCAGTTGTCCACGGATGCAGACTTTGAAGATATTGTCTTCCAGCAAAATGTAGGCAATAACACCGAATTCGTAACAGATTTCGAAACGGTTGACGGCCTGTTGGGCAGCCTTGGCGTAGACGTAGGCACAGAGGTCACGGTCTACCACCGGGCGGTAGCCACGGACGGTGCCGTAGCTACAGCGGGTGCGGCTTCTGCTGTCAACATTACGCGTGGAGAAGTAATGGAAGACCTCTTTGAAGCCACGCTTTCGGGCCACAATGAGGCGCTACCCATTTTGAGCACAGCAACAGGCTTTGTCTCTGCCTCCCTGTCTGGCAACGAACTGACCGTCTCCGGTGGTTTCGAAGGCCTGAGCAGTAAGATTGCAGAAGAAATTGCAGGTGGTGCCCACCTGCATGCCGGTTTTGCCGGTGAGAATGGACCGGTACTTTATCCGCTAAATATTGAAGTCAGCACGGACTCACTCAGTGGAGCTTTCCTTTCTGATGACAACGTCTTCACGCTGAGTGATGAAGAAGTAGCGATGCTTCGTAACAGAGAGGTGTACGTCAACATCCACTCTGATAACTTCGGTGGCGGTGAACTTCGTGGTCAGCTCACACCGGTATCTGAAGCCATTTATACCATGTCCCTCCTGGGCAGCAATGAAGTACCATCAGCCGTGACATCTGGTCAGGGCGCACTGGTGCTGGAAGTTGCAAATGGCGAACTGACGGTCAGTGGTGCCTTCTCCGGGCTGGAGAGCGATTTTGATGCTGATGTTGCCGGTGGTGCCCACTTGCACATTGGGCAGGCGGGTGAAAACGGCGGCATAGAAATTGGCCTCAACGCCGACGTGGATGCCGAACTGAGAAGTGGGGTCTTCCGCGCGGAGGACAATACCTTTACCCTAACCGAGGATCAGCGCGAACTGCTGAACAACCGCTCCCTGTATGCCAATATCCATACGGCAGACTTTCCGGCAGGCGAGCTGCGCGGTCAACTTGCAGGTACGCCAAGAGCGGTCTTCCGTGCGCACCTGTCTGGTGCCAATGAAGCTCCTGCCGTTACGAGTATGGCAGGTGGTGCCGTAGTCGCGGAATTGATGAACGACTCGACGATTGTGGTTTCCGGTTCCTTCTCCGGACTGGAAAGCGCACTGAATACCGATATTGCCGGTGGCGCTCATATCCACATGGGCTTGCCGGGTGAGAATGGCGATGTCATTTTCCCGCTCAACGTTACTGATGAGGGCGGAAATGCAGGTCGTTTCCTGCCATCCGAAAATACCTTTACCATCAACGAGGATCAGTTGGAAGCCATGATGAGCCGTGGTCTGTATGTCAATATTCATTCTTTGGATCAGCCATCAGGTGAAATCCGCGGTCAGCTGATGCTGGAAAGCCAGGTGGTCTTCACCGGGTACCTGTCAGGCATTTTTGAAGTACCGGAAGCTGCCACCGAAGCCCTCGGTGCAGTACAGGCAGAATTGTCCGGTAACCGGATGACACTCGCAGGTACCTTCGCCGGACTGAGCAGCCCTGTAGCTACCGATATTGCCGGCGGTGCACATATCCATGCCGGTTATGCCGGACAGACGGGTGATGTCGTGATTCCATTGGCTATTGATCTGAACAGTGATAACCTTGGAGGCACCTTTGCGGCTATGCCGAATACCTATCAGTTGGAAGAAGATCAGATCGAACTGATGAAAGACCGCGGTCTGTATGTCAATATTCACAGTACCGATATTCAGTCGGGTGAATTGCGCGCCCAGGTGCTGCCCGAAGCCCGGACTTACTTCTATGCGCCCCTGAGTGGTGCCAGTGAGGTGCCGGCTGTCAATACAGAAGCAGTAGGTGCGCTCGCACTGGAAGTCAACCCCGGACGTATTACCGCAACAGGTAGCTTTAACGCCCTGTCGAGCATGCTGGAAACCGATATTGCCGGTGGCGCGCACATCCATTTGGGCTACGCCGGTGAAAATGGTGGCGTCCAGAATGTACTGGGTGTACTGGCTGACGCCAATGGCACCAACGGCATCTTCCCCGCCGCCGACAACACCAACATGGCGAGCGAAGGATGGATAGACACCTTACGCATGCGTCAGTATTACGTGAACGTCCACTCTATGGATTTCCCATCGGGCGAAGTGCGTGGCCAGCTGCTACCCTTGTCCACCACCTACCTCACCAGCAGCCTGAGCGGCTTCAATGAAGTACAGCCGATCGGATCAGAAGCGGTGGGCGGCATTAAGGTCGAACTGACTGGCGAGACCCTAACGCTGACTGGTGCGTTTTCCGGACTGGAAAGCCCATTCGATGAGAATGTAGCCGGTGGTGCACACCTTCACCTCGGTGGCCCGGGTATGAATGGAGATGTTGACCTTGGGCTGATGCCTACGATAGATGCCGATCAAACAAGTGGAGCATTTACTGCTGCCGACAACACCTACGCCCTCACAGCAGAACAGGTGGAAGCAATCCGCAGTGGCAGCTACTATGTGAATATCCACACTGAGGAGCAACCCGCCGGAGAACTCCGCGGGCAGGTACTTCCGGAAATCAACCGCTTCCCATCGGATGAAGCAGAGATTACAGCTCCCATGGACGGTGCCGCACTGACCATTGAGGGCGATCCGGAAACGCCCTTTGCAGCCACCTGGTCTGAAGCAAGCGACCGCGATGACCTGGTGTATATTTGGCAACTCGCTTCAGAGGAAGATTTTACCGAAGTGCTCGTACAGCAAAATGTGGGCGCGGAGCAGACCTTTGAGACCACCTTTGGTGTGGTGGATCAAATACTGGAAGATGGCGGCATTGCCATTAACCAAACCGTAACGCTGTACCACCGTGCAGTAGCTTCAGATGGTAGTGTAGCCACTCCGGGCGGCTTCTCAACCGTAGAAGTGACCCGTGGGATGATTACTTCCACACTGGATGTGGCCGCAGCTGGTTTGGGCTTGAAAGCTTTCCCAACGGTTACCCGCAATAATCTGACCGTAGAAATGAGCAGTCAGCAAACCCGGAAAGGCCAGCTGATGGTGCATAACGGCAACGGGCAGGCGGTAAGTATTGTACCTGTAGAGCTGTCTTCCGGTACAACAGTTGAGCAACTTGACGTCCGGCAAATGCCTGCGGGCACCTACTTCCTGCGCCTCATCGTAGAGGGGCAGCAAGTCGCAACCCGTCGGTTCATCGTCGAATAAGGAGTTGGCCACAATGGTTAATGGAGAATTGATCAGAGCCGGTAGTGCACGTCACTGCCGGCTTTTTTATATTGGAAGTCGCTCTATGGTGAAATCAGGCCCGATCATATGCCGGGCAAGGGTTTTGGTGCCCTGCAGAGGGCCGGAGAAAAAGAGTTGGTGCCTGGTTTCCACAGAAGGGGAGGCGAGCAGGTGGTGCTCGGTAAGGACCCGTTGTAGTTGGCGGGCTACGGCGGGAGCCGGGTTGATGATAGTTCGTTCCGGGCCGATGATGTCCTGCAGTAGCGGTGCTACAAAAGGGTAGTGGGTACAGCCCAGCACAAAGGTATCGGCCTGCTGCCGGATCATAGGCAACAGGATAGCCTCCAATAGTTGCCGGGTAGCGGGGGTATCGAGCTCTCCGGCTTCGATTTGCTCCACCAGGCCAATGCAAGGGTCTTCCAGCAACGTGATGCCACTGGCGTAGCGTTGCATGAGGTCCGCATAGCGCTGACTTTTAAAAGTGCCGGCGGTAGCGAGTACGCCCACCACACCGGTCTGCGTGGCGTTGGCACCAGGCTTGACGGCCGGCTCCATACCTACAATGGGTATGTCTGGCCAGGCAGCCCGCAAGGTGCCCAATGCAGCAGCAGAGGCGGTATTGCAAGCCACCACAATAGCTTTAGCACCTGACTCGATCAGGTAACGGGTAATATCCAGGCTGTACTGACGGATGGTATTGGCAGGCTTAGTGCCGTAGGGAATACGGGCGGTATCGCCGAAATAGAGGAAGGGCTCGGAAGGGAGTAAATCGATAATGGCACGGGCGACCGAAAGGCCGCCTATGCCAGAATCAAATATACCGATGGGTAGGTTGGGCATTGCCGGCAGGCTTAGTTGGCCAGCTTCGCCTTTACCAAATCATTCACATTCTGAGAATCTTCAGCGTAAAGCAGCACGTTTTGGTCGAAAATGAACTGGAAGCCATTCTCTTCTGCCACATCCTTGATGGCCTGATTGACCTTCTCGTAGATCGGGCCCAGCAGTTCTTCACGCTTATCGGAAACCTGCTTGCGCATGTCCTGCTCAAAAGCAGCAATTTCCTGCTCGCGTGCCTGCAGCTTTTGTGCTTCTTCCTCCTGTTGCTTAGGAGACAAGTCGCCGCTCTGAACTTTCTGCTGCAAGACACCGTAGTCCTGCTGCAACTGCTCCAGCATGCTCTGGCCTTTTTTCTGCAACTGCTTTTGCAGGGCTTCAAGGTTGGCATCCGCTTGCTTTACCTCCGGCATTTCAGCCAGGATAGCTGCAGAGTTGACATAGCCAAACTTTTGGGCCTGTAGCGTACCAGCGGTCGCTGCAAAGAGGGCTACAAGACAAGTGATTTTCAACAAACTTTTCATTCGTATGCGGTTTGAATTTGTATTGGATCAAATGGTTGATCTTTGTTTTTTGCGGGTGCAAAAATAAGAATTTCGCGCTTTTTTGCCTGAAATCCTGCACCTTATTACTTCAGCTTCTTCATGACGTCTTCCGTTTTGTCGTAAGACGGGTTGGAAAAGATCATGCCGGCACCGCTGGATTTATCAAAAATGAAGTCATAGCCGCGCTCCTGAGCATATTCTTCAATCGCAGCGTAGACGCGTTCCTGAATGGGGCGCACGAGGTCCTGCCGCAGCTTGAATAAATCGCCTTCCGGGCCAAAGCGGGACTTTTGCAGGTCGCGCACTTCCTGCTCCTTCTCCATGATTTCTTCCTCACGGCGCTGCCGCTCGTCTTCGCTCAAAAGGACTTGCTCCGCCTGATAGCGGTTGTACATCCCCTTGATTTTATCGTATTCCTGAGCGATTTCCTGCCGCCATACCTGCGCAGTTTTGTCCAAGTCACGCTGCGCTGCCTGGTATTCGTCAATGCTTTCCAGAATGGTATTGACATTCACATAGGCAATGCGCTGGGCGAAGGTGGTGAAGGTGCCGGCCGCCACGATGGTCAGGGTCAGCAGGGCCTTCTTTAGTGATAACTGGTTCATATTTTCGTTGTTTTTGATTTTTTGACGAATGTACGGAACACAACACCATAACGCAACATCATTATGTTTGGGTGCCTCAACCGACCATTGTTTAACCTCGATTTAACGCACAAAGGCTTTTTTAACGTGGGCGCAACAATTGCCCCGGTTGTTGCTGTTGTACTCATCAATACAACACAACTATGGCTGCATCTCAATCCGTTACCACCATTTCTTTTTTCCGGTATCAGTCTCTGCCCAACCGTTGGTGGGGCTTTAAGCAAATGGGGCTGGCCGGCGAAGTGCTGGCTCAGGTAGACGGGCTGCGTTTCCACAAAATGCTGGGCAGCGGGGCAGGCAATGGCTTTAGCATCTGGCCCAATTTCGGCGTTTATGGAATGCTTGGAGTATGGGAAAACGAAGGTGCTGCAACGCGCTTCTTTCAAAAGCATGCACTGTTTGCGGAATTCCGGGAGCGCTGCGCCGGCTGGTGGACGGTCTACATGGAGGCGGCCAAGGCGCATGGCGAGTGGGAAGGTGAAATGCCTTTCCCCATCACTACAGACTATGATCCCGCCCGCCCGGTAGCTGTGATCACCCGGGCGACCATTCATACCCACCACCTTTGGCGCTTCTGGCGTTTTGTGCCCCCGGTAAGCCGCTCGGTGGAGGACAAGGAAGGACTGCTGTTTTCCGTAGGCATTGGTGAGCTACCCCTTGTACAGCAGGCCACCTTCAGCCTCTGGCAAAACAGTGAACTCATGACCGCCTACGCCTACCGCAGCAAATACCACAAAGAGGTGGTGCGCCGTACCCGTGAATTGGGCTGGTACAAAGAGGAGCTGTTCTGCCGTTTCCACCCTTACCGTACGGAGGGAGACTGGGAGGAGGGGCGTACGCCGGCGTCGGCTTATGTGTACTAAAGCATTTTTATAGAAATTAGGGTTTTTGGTAAAGAAGTAATTCTGTGCTTAGAAAGTTTGTTCCTGTTCTTATTGATTTTATGTTGGTTAGATAGACCGCTAAAACAATCTCAAAAAGATTTGTTCGTGTTGCTCCGAATCTTACTGCCTGATTTTAACATAGCGCATGTTGAAGGTTGTCAAAAGATATTAAGACTTAAAAGTCATTGTCTGCTTGAATAATTATATTTTTTCTTGTATTTTTAGTATTCTTACAGCCAAGCTCTCTATGAAACTCATCGAACAATTAAACCAATTAAAACGACTTGATGCACTCATCCGCCGTAAAGGTACTGGTCGTCCGATAGACTTGGCACGAAAGTTTGATGTAAGTGAACGTACTATATATAATTATCTTGCAGTGCTTAAGGAGTTGGGTGCGGAAATTGAATATTGTTCCATACGCGGCAGTTATTTCTACAGCACTACAAACCATCAGTTGCATTTTGGGTTCTTAAAACCTGACTCCAAAGGAATGTCTGGTCCTGCGGGGGGGGATTTTGATTCACTGCAAAAAAATTGCAGTGAAGGAGTTTATTTTCGCAAAGTAGCTACAGAGGGGGTTGCTGAAAACCTCTGAAAGAGTAGGCATTAATTCAAAAACAGGGAATATATAAACGGGTGCAATCCTACACGACATTTGTGGCGTAGTAGACAATAGTAAGGCCAAGTTTGAATACTCCTGTAAACTATAAACGCTCCTTTGACAATGAGAACAATTATTACCTTCGCTTTTTTATTCATAAATTTGGTATTCCTTTATGGGGTTCAATATTCTGGAACAGTTTATTTAGCTTGTTCAGATACTCCTCTTGAGGGGGTAACGGTTCAGGTTAGAGGTAGTGTAGGCGCTATGTTCCTGACATACCAAACAACTACCGATATTAATGGAGACTATTCATTTAATGTTTCAGGTACGGATAGTTTCTGGAATATAAAAGTTATTTCTCCGATGGGGATAACCGATCCAACTTCTTACATTTATTTTCCAAGCCAGGGCAATCAGTCTTCGGTTGATTTCGAATTGCTGGTTCAGCCTGAGGTTTTTTATGGGCCACAAAACAATAATGTAGTTTTAGATCCCAATAATGCTCCCTTTGATATTGATTTCAGTCCTCAGGAATATTGTGTGAACAGTGGGAATTGTATAAACATCAGTGAACCCTTTGCGTCAACATATTATTGGGGGACAACAGAAGAGGTGTGTTTCAGCGCAAAATTGTTTGGACTGGACCGTTTTGGGAATCGGGTTAGCCTCCTTGGTTCGCCTAATTGTCTGCGGATTGGAGGTCGGCCAAGTGTTGGTCTTTCGGAAGGTTGTGAGCGTTACCATTTTGATATTGACCCCTTTGTTCAAGGTGTAGTTGGTGATTTGGTAGAACTTGAAATTACGCAGGGCTGCTGTAATAAAAAAGAAGTTGGGTGTATCCAAAATAGGGGATTAACCAATACCTGGAGCCACTACCTCTACATTAATGGGATTTCAAACGCCAGTGTTGATTTTCAATTCGGTGTCCCTTTTGATGTGGACAGTAATAACGGAACTGATCCCCCAAACGATGGGTCAGAGGCGATTGCCCTAACACCCAATGGGCCTGCTCTTGGAAAAATCACCACCTCAATTTTGCCTGTAATCTCCTCCAGTGAGCCACTTGATGAAATCACTTATAATATTTATGAAGTAGAATGTACTACAGGTTCAGATGAGCTTTTGGTGCTTTCAAATACGGAATCATTAAACGGTTTAACCCAGCCTGCCGCCTATAGTTTTGCAAACTTTGAGGATGCGAACGGGGACGAGTATTTCCTGGATGACAATAATCATCTCGGGAAATGTTTCAAAGTAGAATGTGTAGCTGCTAATAATTGTGGGGAAGTGTCTGCCTACAGCTATTTCACAATAGATCCCAATGAAAATTTTCAAGGAGGAGGAGAGACGAGGCAATTTGTTCCGGTAGGAACCAATGGTTCGAATGGGGCTTGGGTTTACCCCAACCCTGTACAATCAGAGCTGTATGTCAATATAAGTGGTCTGCAGCCGGGCTTGTCGGCTGAGGTGCTGGACGTAAATGGCCGTGCGATCACATCCCTTCAGCTGAATGATGTTCAAACCCGGTTAGATGTATCTAAGTTACCCGGCGGGGTTTATCTTATCCGGGTCAACCATCCCCAAATCAAACCGCTGAGATTTGTCAAGCACTAAAACCCTATATGTTTTTCTGATAGCATCGTTCTGTCCCGGCCTGTTACCCGGGCAGAACCTGATTCCTAATGGTGACTTTGAATCGTTCGAGCAGTGCCCTACAGACGAAGGGCACTTCGAAGGGTATGCTACGGACTGGGTGACTTTTTTTGGCACGCCAAACTATATGAATTGTGATTATTTTGGTCAGAACCCTGCGATCCTACCTGCTCCTCACAGCGGTACAGGTTTATCTTCTTGTGTATGGTTTGACAGTGATCCTACACCGCCTAATGTTACGCGGGAGTATTTGGCTTATCCGCTTGAAGCGCCACTTCGCCCTGAGCGTTACTATGGAGCTTTCTGGATTTACACCTTGCCTTTTCAGGTCATTACCCAAAATTATCAGCTTCTTCTGACCAACAGTGCCGGTCTTGTCTTTGATGACGATATCCTTCTGGCAGTGCCTGACCTGAGTAATACCGAGTTCCTTCCTACAGGGCAGTGGGTGAAAATAGGGGGGTGTTTTGAGGCAGATGGAGACGAAGATATGCTGGTGCTGGGCAATTTTACCCCGGACGAAGCTACCGTTTATCTTGATACAGTTATTGGCTTTACGGATTTTCACTTTATTGATGATGTAAGCCTTTACCGGGTGGCATCGTTAGTCCCGGCAGATACGATCCTGCTAGCCGGGCAATCGTACTTTTTTGATACTACAGCCTACCGTTCGTATGAATTGGAAGGAAGTCTGGTTTCAGGTGGCTCACGGGTCTTTGAAGTCCCAGGTTTTTATGAGGCTGTTGTTTTTCTGGATGAATGCGGGCAGATTGGCACTTTTACGATAGAGGTGCAGGATTGCTCGGGGGTGGTCAGCCGATTTGACGACAGCGCTTTGGTATCGACAGACTATTGCGCAGGGGATAGACTGTCCGTTGTTTTGCCTGTTGCAGAAGAGGTTGAATATTACATTGGGCAACAGTTGGTTGCTGGCACGCTTACATTGGATACGCTTGGAGAGAGCTATGTTTATGCCGTACATACCTACTGTGGTGTTTTGGATAGTGCTGTTTACAACGGTTTAGATTGTAGTCAGGTAGAGCAGGGTTCGTGCTATTATGTCCCCAATGCCTTTTCACCCAACGGGGACGGGGCGAATGACCGTTTTCTGGTGCAAGGGCAATGTCAGGTGCAGTCCTTTCATTTGGAAATTTTTGATCGCTGGGGTAGTCAAGTCTTTATCAGTAATAATATTAACAATAGCTGGGATGGGGTTTGTAGAGGCGAGCCTTGTGTAGGTGGTGTATATACTTATTTTCTTTCGATTACTTTTCGGGATGGATTGGCTGCGTTTCAGCAGACTGAGTCGGGGGAAGTACATCTGGTGAGATAAGAGTAGACTTCAGGGGAATGGAATAAACCATATACCTCTGTGTTCGTTATGTGAGTTGGTTTGTCTAAAAATGCTAATTTTTGCAGCTGCATACCTTCTGATTGTTTGTGCTACCTTAGCACAAACCAAAATTCACCCATGCTCGAACTCAACTATAAAACCTTCGGACAAGGCGAACCGCTCATCATACTGCACGGGCTGTTCGGCACCCTCGATAACTGGCAGACCCTTGGCAAAAAACTGGCGGAGCACTTTACCGTTTATCTGGTAGACCAACGCAACCACGGGCGCTCGCCCCACGATGAGGCACATACCTATACCGCCATGGCCGAGGACCTGCACCACTTTATGGAGTCCCACTGGATTTTCAAAGCCCACATCCTGGGGCACTCCATGGGCGGCAAAACAGCCATGGCCTTCGCCCAACATTACCCGGACATGGTGGACAAATTGATTGTGGTGGACATTGCCCCCAAAGCCTATACCGGCGGGCATGAGGAGATATTCAAAGCCCTGCAAAGCCTGGACCTGTCCGCGATCGACAGCCGGGGAGCAGCCGAGGATATGCTGGAAGCGCAGATCAAAAGCCTTGGCATCCGGCAGTTTTTGTTAAAAAACCTGACCCGCAGCAAATCTGGTGCTTACCGCTGGAAAATGAACCTGGATGCCCTGTGGAATCACTATGCTGATATCCTGGATGCTTTGCCCGGGCAGCACGCGCCCTTCGAAGGGCCCACGCTGTTTGTGCGCGGCGGGCGCTCCGATTACATTCAGGACAGCGACCTGCCTGACCTGGAAGCCCACTTTCCCAATTACCAGCTCAAGACCATCGACAAAGCCGGGCACTGGGTGCACGCCGAGGCACCGAAGGCACTATTGGAAGCCTTAGAATCGTTTTTAGAGGCTTAAACTACGGTACATGCCAGGTATTTATTTTCATATTCCATTTTGCAAGCAAGCCTGCCACTACTGCAATTTCCACTTCTCCACCTCGCTGAAGTACAAGTCGCAGGCAGTGGAAGCCATGCTGAAGGAGCTGCACTGGCGCGCGGGCTACCTGCCACAGGAGCCTTTGCAAAGCCTTTACTTTGGCGGGGGGACACCCAGCCTGCTGGAAGCGGAGGAACTGGCTGCGTTTTTCGACGCCGTTGTCCGGCACTTCGAGCTCGCACCGGATGCTGAAATCACCCTTGAGGCCAACCCCGATGACCTCACACCGGAAAAGCTGCAAGCCCTGCGCGCATCGCCGGTCAACCGGCTGAGCATTGGCATTCAGTCTTTTTACGAAGAAGACCTCACCTTTTTCAACCGGGCACATAATGCGGCTGAAGCCCGTCAGTGTGTGGAACGCGCCCGCGCCGCTGGTTTCCGCGACCTTACCGTCGACCTCATCTACGGCGCGCCCACCATGCCTGATGCGCATTGGGCAGCCAATCTGCAAACGGTTTTGGAAGCCGAAGTACCCCACTTTTCCGCCTATGCTCTTACGGTAGAGCCGCAGACCGCCCTCGACTATTTTGTCAGAAAAGGCAAAGTCCCCCCGGTGGAGGAAGCCGCCGCTGCCCGCCACTTTGAGATGCTGGTAGAGCTGACAAGCGCCGCAGGGTATGAGCAGTATGAGGTGTCTAATTTTGCCCTGCCGGGGCGCTACGCCCTGCACAACAGCAGCTACTGGAAAGGGGAGCCCTACCTCGGTATTGGCCCCTCTGCCCATAGCTTCAACGGGCATAGCCGGCAGTGGAACGTGGCCAATAACGCGAAGTACCTCAAAGCGATGGCAACCTCTGATCTGGGCCAGGCTATCGGTTTAGGGCTGTTTGAAAAGGAGGAACTCAGCACCGCCGATCAGTACAATGAATATGTGATGACCGGTCTTCGGACCATCTGGGGGGTTAGCCTGCACACTATCCGGAGCCGGTTTGGAGTGGAATATGCGGCACACTTTGAGCGGGAAGTTGCCCGTTTTGAGGCGGCGGGGCAGGTGGTTTCTGCGCATGGCAAATACTGGCTGCCCGGTACCCACCGTTTTATGGCAGACGGCATTGCTGCCGATTTATTTTGGTAAGAGAAAATTTTGAGCATATGATTAATTCGCTTCGGGCGGGCCTTTTTATCGCCACCGTTTTTTACCTGTCTGTCACAGGTGTCTTAGCGCAGACTGCTCCTCAATGGCTCTTTCCGGCTGATGCGCCCGGTACGTATGCCTATCTGTTGACTTACACCGTCAGTGAGCAGACCGGGGCATGGGATTTTGAGCAGGCTACCTTGTCTGAGGTCCAATGCAGCCGGCCCGATGGCGTGGATCAGCTACAGGTAACCCGTATGCCCGTTTACGGGGCCGCCCAAAAGTGGACATTGGAATTGGGCGAAGAGGGTGCAATGCATGCCCGGCTTCACACCGGTCGGCTGTGGTGCAGGGCACCTGGCACGGCCGGGTTGTTTTATGACACCACCGGCCTGAGACCCGCAGCGACCCCGACCGCAGCTATGGATACGCTGCTCGCCGTAATGCCTGAGCTTTCCGGTACGCCTGAAGCTAGTCGCCTTTCGTTGGTCAGCATAGATGGGCAGCGGGCGTTTGCTTATTTGCTCAATGCGGAAGGCTGGCCCGTGGCAGAAGCCTGGCTTGATAAGGGGCAATTGGTGGCCTGGCTGACGTATGAATACCGCTGGGATAATTCCGGGCGCTGGGACCGGCAGTTGGTACACAACCGGCTATCCGGACAGCAGCAGCTCGTAGAGCGGCGGATGGTGCAGGCAACGGAAGATGCTTCTGGCTGGATGGCCGTGCAGGGCGGAGCCGCATACTGGCTGCTGGCAGAAAACGGGCATGCCCGTTACTGGGACGGGCGTAGCGCACAATCAACAACAGCAAGGTGGCAGCTAAAAGGAGATGCGCTAAGTATTCAGCGTGCCGATCAGCGGGAATCCTTGGTGTACCAGATCAAGTCCAGAGAATCCTGGGGCTGGCAGGTCGCTACAGCGGATGGCGCTCAGGAAGACTGGGTCTGGCTAAATGCCCTTCAGAAAGTACCCCGTAAACTCAAGCGCTGGCGTGACGCTGCCAACGCCGCACACTTTCAAACCTTCACAGAAAAAGGCCGGACCGGGCTGCGTGATGGGGAGAACCGAGTGGTGCTCCCCGCCCAATACGATGAGATTGAGCCGGTGCATCCCCGCCTTGCCCTGGTCAAACTGGAAGAGCGGTACGGTCTGGTACAAACGGACGGCAAAGCGTTGTTCCCCATCTACTTTGAAAAGCTGGAATATTTAGGCGACAGCCTGCTGCTGGCTCAACGCAATGGAGGGCAGGGCATACTGCATCTTTCAGGCGATACGCTGGTGCCCTTCGTGTATGAACGCCTGATCCCACGCGATGACACCACCTACTGGGCTTTTGCAGGTGGGGAAATGGGCCTGATCAACGATCGCGCCGCCATGCTCCTGTCGCCACAGTTTGACCTCATCCACCCCTTTTATGGTAATCAGGCCGTAGCGTTGGAAAACGGGCAAACTGGCGTTATTGATACCCAGGGGCAGTGGGTGGTAAGCCCGGGCAAGTACGCGGGCCTCATTCCGGTGGATCTGGAAGGCTACCTGGTACAAGCGCAGGACAATAGCTGGGGCTTTACAGACCGGGAGGGGAAATTGCTGGTGGAGCCCGTCTATGGGCATTTGCGGGCACTTGCTAAGGGCGTGCTCGTAGGGCAGCAGGAGGGGCGCTTTGGCCTGCTGAGGCCTACAGGGGAGCTACTGGCGCCCATAAAATACCGGATGCTTAAAGGTTGCGGTGATTACACCACCACGCAGGAACTTTGTCAGGTACTGGCGGAAAATAACGCCGTGGCTCAATTCGTATCCGATGATCGCTTCGGGTATCTCGATGCCCGGGGGCAGGCGCATCCACCAGTACTGCCTTCGCCTGCGGAACTTGAAGCGGATTACAAGGCGGATACGGTGGAGCATGGACTCATTCTGATCTATCCAAAGGGCTGGCAACTGGAAAGAAGCATTCAAAAGTTGTACAAGCAAGGCGACTACGGTCAGTCCCGGGTGGTGTATGAATTCCTGCCTTCCGGCGGGCAATCGCTCGAAGACTGGGCGGGTGCTAATTTGGCAAAAGCCACTGCCGCAATCACTTTGGGCGAACAACCTGCCTTAACCTATACGGAGCGGGAGCGGGTCCGCTACTATGATTTTTTCAGGAAGCATATTTACTGTTTATCGGAGGATGGGCAAACGGTCATACACCTGGAGTTGTCCTGCAAAGATGCTAATTTTCTGGAGAGTATTCCCGACCTGCATGAGATCGGGCAGCTCGTCAGTTTTATGCAATGATAGGGAGAAAAAAGTACCTGATTTATCGTTATTCCAATGAAACGTCTATATTTGATGTTCGAATAAAGGGATAGTCTTACAACGTATAATGTGAATCGGATAAAAAGTTTACTCCTAATTAACCATAAACTTTTTACTATGAAAAGACTATTGTTTTTCCTGCCATTGCTATTCAGCTTTATGCTGATTACTAATTCTGCTACTGCACAAGAATACCGTACTGCTGTGGGTGCCCGGCTTGGTTATCCACTTTCCCTTTCTATCAAGCATTTTCTGAATGATAACGGACACGCCGTAGAAGCCTACGTTGGGACACGTGGAGGGGGGTATGGACGTTGGGTAAACCTCAGCGCGAGTTATCAGGTCCACAACCTGTTAGACATTGAAGGGCTTGAAGGACTGTACTGGTACTATGGTGGCGGAGCTAGTGTCTTCTTTTGGAACTTCAATGATCCCTTTCTTGATGACAACAATTCGGCCGCGTCCTTCGGTATACAAGGCTACCTGGGGCTGGACTATGCATTTAGGGGCACTCCGGTTAACATAAGCGTAGACTGGGTGCCAACGGTTTTCATCAACGGCTACGGGAGTGGCTTCGGTGCTGGCTATGGAAATGTAGGCATACGCTACATCCTGGGGCAATAGTTCCAACATTTCAGACCAAACTAAAAGAAGCAGCTGAGCGTACGTTCAGCTGCTTCTTCTGTTAGGTGGGCCACCGTGGCCTGCCGGAGTTTTAAGCATGCATATTGCGAAGCCCCTCCGGATCAACGATCTTGATCGCACCGTCAATCACTTCTATGTAGCCATCTTCCTTGAACTCTGTGAGCATACGGATAACACTCTCCTTGGCGGTTCCTACGATCCGCGCCAGGTCGTCCCGCAGAATACTGATATTGCCTTCGCCCTGCTTTTCGTGAAGGAGCAGGATGGCATCCGCTACTCGCCGCCGTACGGAATTGTACGCCAGGTTGAGCAGTTGTTCCTCTTTGGCCGTGACGTTGCTGGCCAGCATTTTAATCATTTGGGAAGCTACATCCCGGTTGGCATTCAGCAGCTTTGAGAAATCCTCCTTGGGGATCAGGCTGATCTCTGTCTCCTCCATGGCAGCTGCTGACTCTGTGTATTTTTCTTCTTTCAGCAGGTCCAGGTAGCCGAAGAAGTCCCCTTCCTTGCAGATTTCAATGATGTATTCCTTCCCGTCCTCGTTGGTCTTAAAGACTTTGGCTTTCCCTGATTTGACAAAGTAGAGATAGCGTGGATAGTCGCCCTCCTCAAAAATGAGGTCTCGCCGCTTATAGTGTTTGACTTTCCGCTCATCCGATAGTTTTCGGAGTTCTTCGTACCCTTTCGCTTCATTGATAAAAGCCGTGAGGCCCTGCTCGGTTTTGTCAAACTGCTTTTTGAGCCGTTCGCTTTTTTCCAGGCGGGTTTCGATGACATCAAGCAGCTCGTCCTTGTAGAAAGGCTTGGTGACGTAATCGTCGGCCCCGAGGTTCATACCCCGGCGGAAGTCTGATTTTTCCGTTTTTGCGGTGAGGAAAATAAACGGCACATTGGAAGTCGCGCTCTTCTTGCTAAGGATATTGAGCACACCAAACCCATCGAGGTGGGGCATCATCACATCGCACAGGATGAGGTCAGGCGGATTGGTCAGGGCTTTTTCCACCCCTACTTTGCCATCTTCGGCGGTTGTCACCTGATAGCCGGAAAGCTCGAGGATTTCTTCCAGGTTTTCACGTACTTCCTCATTATCTTCAATGACTAGGATCTTTTTCATCGCTGTTTTTTATCTGGTTACAGTCCTCAAATATAGTTAGAATACCCGTTCTTTAAATGGAGCGGGTACCAGTAATCATGGCATACAGCCAGCTGAGTGTTTTTTAGTGGTGCTCTAAGGGGATCGTTACCCTGAATGTTGAGCCTTGTTCGGGTACGCTTTCAAAAGTGATATGCCCGCCCAGGAGATCCACATAGCCTTTGACGATATTGAGCCCGAGCCCCGTGCCCTGTATGTTTTCTACATTGTGAGCCCTAAAAAAGCGAGTAAATAAATGCTGTTGCTCGGATTCAGGAATGCCTATGCCATAGTCCTGTATGGCGATTTTCAAATCTCCGTTTTTACAATGTACCCTGCAATCTATGGGCTGCCCCTCACCGCTGTACTTGATGGCATTGGAAAGCAGGTTGTAGAAAATGTTCTGGAGTATTCTCCGGTCTGTATTCAGGTCGGGAATTTGCTCAAGACCTTTGATATTTAGCTGTTGCCCTTTCTTAAGCATGCCCTGTACGCCCTCTTCCACTTCCTTCCAGACTGCTGTAAGTTCAAATTCGGAAGGGTTGAAGCTTAGCTTGCCCTCTTCGAGCCGGCTCAGCGACAGAAAATCGTTGAGAATACTGGTCAGGTTGGCTACCGAGGTCTTGATCCTTTGGGTATGCCGAAGCCGTTTCTTTTGCTGTTCTTCTTTTTGGTAAGCTTCGATAAGGTCAGCAGAGGACAGGATCGTACTCAGCGGAGTCCGGAACTCATGAGAAGCCATGGAGACAAACCGGGATTTGAGCTCGTTGAGCTCCTTTTCCTTTTCCAGGGCGGTGGTCAGCTGTTTCTCTTTGGTTTTCAGTGCAGCCTCGGCGGTTTCCCGCTCTTTGATCTCATGCTTTAGCTGTTTGTTGATGCCAAGCAGCTGATTGACCACTTCGGCAAGCTCTTCCGTACGGGCAGCGACCCGCTTCTCAAGCTCCTGATTGAGCCGGATGATCCGGTCTTCTGCTTCCCGTTGCGCGCTGATATCAATACCGGAGCTTAGAGTGCCGGTGATCTCTCCGTTGTCATCTCTTAGTAGAGTGTTGTGCCAGGCCACCAGGTGTTGTTTTCCGGAAGCAGACTGCACATAATTCTCATAGTACTCAATGTCCCTGCCATCCATGAGGGCCCGGAAGACCACTTTGACCTCACTCCGGTAGTTGTCAGGGATGAAATGGTCCACCCAGTCCTTGCCAATCGCTTCATTGGGCTCGACTTCAAGAATCTTCCGGCCTTTGTCGTTGAGTAACTTTATTTTGCCGTCGCGGTCAAGAATGACAATGATCGTATTAGCGATATTCAGGTACCGTTGGGCACGCTCTTTTTCCCTTTGGAGTGCCGATTCTGCCGTCTTTTGCTGGGTCAGGTCATGGACGATACCAGTAAATAAGCGGCGTTCCCCCATTTCCACTTCGCTAATGCTTAGCCTGATCGGAAATTGGGAACCGTCTTTGCGCTGAGCCATTACTTCGCGGCCAATACCAATGATTTGAGCCTCCCCGGTTTTCATATAGCGGGCAATATAATTGTCGTGCTGTTGGGCATGATGCGCCGGCATGAGCATATTGATGCTTTGCCCGAGCATTTCAGCTTTCGAATATCCAAAAAGTTTAGCGGCTGCCTGATTGACTAAAACCATCCGCCCCCTGGCATCAATAGAAATGATGCCATCTGTTGCAGACTGAATAATAGCCTCCAATTGAAGGGCGGCTTCTTCGGGCACTAAAGATTTGAATAATTGGCTCAAAATGTTTGTACGTGAAATTGGTATTTGCGATAATGGCTTGGTCAGGGCAAAATCAGCAGGCAAGTTAACAGGTAAGCCCGGTGGTAAAGGATGACAAATGTCACCCCTCTGATGTGATTGATGTCATGTCCTGATTTGATGAGACCCTGTTAAATTGATGTTGAATCCTTCCAAAACGCCAATAATTATGAGAAAAATCCTCATTCCAACTGATTTCTCTTCCAATGCCATGGGCGCCCTTCAGTACGGAGTTGGGCTGGCCAATGCCATAGGCAATGTGGAGCTGACTTTGCTGCACACCTACGAAGTGCATAGCAACGCAGGCATGTTCGTCTCGGTCAGCGACTTCATGAAAAAGGATGCCGTAGACCAGTCCCTTGAGGCTATAAAAGCTGTAGAGCCAAGGTTGCAAAACGGCGTCACGATTGACAGCCAGATCCTTCGGGGGCCTACTGTAGACCTGATCACCGACTTTGCCCGCCGCAACCGGTACGATCTCATACTGATGGGCACACAGGGCGCCTCAGGTTTGCAGGAGATATTTTTTGGCAGCACCACAAATGCCGTGCTGAAGCAGGCTGACATACCGGTACTTGCGGTCCCTGCCGGCTATAGGTATACTCCGGTGGAAAAGATTGTGCTGGCCATCGATGAAGAAGGGCTGGAAGATCGCGAAATGGTAAAGCCGCTGTCGGTGATTTCCAAAGCATTTGATGCACCGGTCTGTGTTTTTCACCAATCGGCTGCCTTCGAAGAGGATGGCATTGACCCCAGCGTGGATGAGGCGCTTAGCGGCATTGACCATTCCTTCCACTACGAGCTCGAAGAAGAAAACGTCAATGAGAGCATCAATAACTTTGTAATAGACTGCGGTGCGCAACTGCTGGTGATGGTACGGCGGCAGCGGGGCTTTCTGGAGGAAGTTTTTCACGTAAGTGCCACGACCAGGAAGGTGTTCAATACGCCTGTACCCCTGCTGGTTCTGAAAGAGGGGTAAAACGGTGCTCTACTAATGGGTCCGGTCAAAGTCTTCGGCAATTTCGAGCAGCATGTGGATATCGCTAAAAAACTCCCGGATCAGCTCAAAGCTAAGATTGGACCGCAGAATATGGGGCTCCAGCAAATCTTTGTCTTCCGTCACGGCAGCATAGATTTCCCGGTTGATGAACGACATATAAATTTCCTTGCCTGTTGCTTTTCTGAAATCCACGATGGCTTGCTGCATGGGTTCGGAAAGGATGCCGATAACGTGCGTCCTGTTGGTTGCATAAACAAGGTATGCTTCCTGGAATTCAGGGTTCAGGATTTCTTCACTTACATCAACGCCGCCCATCCAGGTGAAGTCCCGAATGGCCCGGAAGTGCCGGTGGCGGTACCTTTTTGGCCAGATGATGATCCTGCCTTTTGCTTCCTCCGGGAAAGTAGCGTGCATGAACACGCCCTTGAACAACTGCTGTAGCCCGTTCTTTACCGGAGAGGTTTCTGAGACAAACAACTCACACATTTCAAACTCCAGGTTGCCTACCTTTCCGGTGATGAAATCCTCCCCGTGATAGCTCTCAGCAGGGGTGGCAAAGATTTGGCTGGCCAGAAAGCGCTGGCGGTCAATAAAACCTTTGGGATCATATTCCAACGGGTAGTTGACATCATAATTGACACCATCATCAATAAAATCAAGGACCAGATTGATGACATTTGGCTTGAAGGTGTTCCGGAACCGCTGAATCCTGTAGGCCAGGTAAAACAGGAAAAGCCCGATGGGAATGGCAAGCGCAAGGGTAAGCACCCAGATATCAAGGTAGAATTCGAGCAGGAAGATGCCCGCAAGAATGAGACCGGACAGCACAAACAACCGGATCAGGCGAAGCCGCCGCCGTTCCATCCGCAGCAATTCCGGATGAATGGTATGGTTGTAGTACATTCGGAACTCTTCAATCCGTTTCATACAGGCTAAAATAGGTCAAAATTCATTCTCCCGGGCTGCTCAGCCAACCTTAACACGCTTTTTATCCTCCTTGAGCAGCACAAAGTTTGAACTATTGTCTAAAATGCTGTAATTTTGCAAACTTATGAAACGACTACTGTTACTCGCGATCATCAGTATAAGCCTGGCTTCCTGTAAAAGCGAGTTTGAAAAAATACGTACGAGCGGTGATGTGGACCGTATATACACCAAAGCGATGGCGTATTACGAGGCAGAGGAGTACCAAAAGGCGCAGGCTCTGTTTGAGATCATCATCAGCAGCTACCGGGGTAAACGAGAGGCGGAGGATATCTACTTCAAGTATGCCTATACCTACTACCATTTGGAGCAGTTCATCCTTGCTGCCTACTACTTTAAGAACTTCTCGACCACTTACGGTACCAGCGAACTCAGAGAAGAAGCAGATTTTATGTCGGCTTATGCCAACTATCAGCTGTCTCCCACGTTCCGTCTGGACCAGCAGTATACGATTGAAGCGATCGAAGGCTTTCAGTTATTTGTCAATACCTACCCCAATAGCGACCGGGTAGAACAATGCAATAAACTGATTGATGCCATGCGGGCCAAACTGGAGCTCAAAGCTTATAATGCGGCGGAGCTCTATTATGACCTGGAGGATTATCAGGCGGCCATTCAGTCGTTCGAAAATGTACTAAAAGACTTTCCGGATACTAAAAACCGTGTTGAAATCGGTTACATGATCATTCGGTCGTCTTACCTGCTGGCAAAGAACAGCTTTGTCGAAAAACAAAAAGAACGCTTTACTGATGCGGTAGAGCGTGCTTCTGAGTTTCTGGAAAGGTATGGCGACAGCCGCTATGCTGACGAGGTTCAGAAGATGTATGAACAGTCAACCGATCAATTAAAAGAATTAGAGAATGTCAGATATCAAGACCAAAGTACAGGGGCTAGATCCTAATGTTAAGGCGCGTGATGTGCACGGCCTGGCTGCCAATACGGGCAATGTGTATGAAGCACTCGCGATCATCACGAAGCGGTCTCGTCAGCTGGCAATAGAACTCAAGCACGAGCTGCACCAAAAGCTTGAAGAATTTGCAGTGTCTTCTGATGCCATCGAGGAGGTCAGCGAGAACAAAGAGCAGATTGAAATCTCCAAGTTCTATGAGCGCCTGCCTAACCCTGTGGTTATCGCTTCTGAAGAGTACATCAATGGCGAGCTTTACAGCCGTTACAACAAAAAGCAGGAAGACGACCTCTAGCGTTGTCTGTGCACACTGATTTTCCGGAGAGCAGAGGATAGGCGCGCCCTTTCCCCTGCTCTTCGTTATTCTTATAGTATCCATGGTCAATTAACCGTCCTGAGCATGTCCGCACTCCACGGCAAAAAAATAATACTGGGCATTACTGGTAGCATAGCCGCCTACAAGGCTGCTTCGCTGGTGCGGCTGCTGATCAAGGCAGGTGCTGAAGTACAGGTGCTCATGACTGCTGCGGCTGCCGATTTTATTACCCCCCTTACCCTGGCTACTCTCTCGCGGAACAAAGTGCATACCGATGTGGCATCCGGTGATAGCTGGAATAACCACGTTGAGATGGGACTCTGGGCTGATGCTATGGTGCTCGCCCCCCTGACTGCCACCACACTGGCTAAGCTGTCGCAGGGCATCTGTGATAATATCATCGCCGCTACTTATCTTTCTGCACGCTGCCCCGTATTCTTTGCTCCGGCTATGGACCTAGATATGTGGAAACACCCGGCAACGCAGGAGAACGTCAGCCGGTTGCAGCGCTTTGGCAATCAGCTGATTCCTGTAGGAACCGGCGAGCTGGCAAGCGGACTGGTAGGAGAGGGGCGTATGGCAGAGCCGGAAACCATTTTAGCCGTTCTGGACCGGCACTTCAGCAGAGCGCAAAGCCTGAGCGGCAAACGCATACTTGTCACAGCTGGACCAACGTATGAACCTATCGATCCGGTCCGCTTTATTGGCAACCGCTCAAGCGGGAAAATGGGAATTGCTGTCGCCGACGAACTATGCGCGCGCGGTGCGGCCGTTCATCTGATTTTGGGGCCCTCTGCTTTGTCGCCCGGCCAGCCCGGTGTTGAGGTCATCCGGGTAGGTACCGCCCGGGAAATGCACGAAGCCGCTACACAGGTATTTAACCGCTGCGATGCTGCTGTACTGGCGGCCGCTGTAGCAGACTACCGCCCAGTCGAAGTTGCCGAACAAAAAATAAAGAAATCAGGGGACGAAATGCAGGTGTCCCTGGTCAGGAACCCAGACATCGCTGCATCGATCGGTCAAAGCAAAGCTCCTCACCAAAAGCTGGTAGGCTTCGCCCTGGAAACCCAGAACGGGCTGGAAAACGCACAGTCCAAGCTGGAACGCAAAAACCTGGACCTTATCGTCCTGAACAGCCTGACGGACAGGGGCGCGGGCTTCAATCACGATACGAATAAAATCACTATACTGGATCGGGGCAATAAGAAGCGCGAATTCGAGTTAAAAACCAAAGCAGCTGTAGCTGTTGATATCGTCGATGCCCTTCAGGAATTATGGGGCTGAACCGAAAAGCATAAGTACCATGAGAAAATTAATCCTATCCGGAATATTGCTGTGCAGCCTGTTCGCTATGCAGGCGCAAGAGCTGGAAGTCATTGTCCGTACCAATACTCAGAAACTGCAACAGGCAGATCCGCAAATCTTTGAGACGCTGGCCAACTCCATTGCAGAGTTTATGAACAATCAAAAGTGGACGAATGACGTCTTCGAGCCCGAAGAGCGGATCAAAGCCAATATTCTGATTACGATTCAGGAAGAACTTTCTCAGGTTGCCTTTAAGGCAGATATTGCCGTTCAGGCTTCACGGCCCGTTTACAACAGCAACTACGATACGCCACTGCTGAACTACATCGACAAAGGCGTCGTATTCAGTTATGAGCCTTTTCAGCCTATCCAGTTTAGCCAGAACCGATTTAACGACAACCTGTCTTCCTGCCTGGCTTTCTACGCTTATATTATTTTGGGGCTCGATTATGACAGCTTCGCCGCCTACGGCGGAGAACCTTACTTCCAGGCGGCTCAGGAGATCGTCAATATGGTGCCCGATGGAGCGGCGGCGGCAAGCCCGGGCTGGCGTGCCATCGATGGGGACCCCAGCCGGTTTTTCCTGATTGAGAACCTCCTTTCACCAAGGGTGCGTCCTTTCCGTCAGGCCTGGTATGAGTACCACCGGCAGGGGCTGGATGTGGCTGCCAATGATGTAGCGACCTGCCGGGCTATTATTGCCGCTTCTATGGAACAATTCCGCGATGTAGACCAGGCCTATCCAAACTCTATGATCATACAGACCTTCTCGGATACCAAAGCCGATGAAATAATGGAGATTTTCAAGAAAGGAACGCCTCAGGAAAAGAACAAAGTGGTGCAGACCATGACCCGCCTCGATGCCTCTAATACTACCAAGTTCAGATCGTTGAAATAGACGTCCCAAATTCAATCCGGACTATGCCATTCAAGACTCTTCTTTCGCTTATTTTTTTGCTGGCATTTAATGCAGGTTTGCTTGCACAGCAGGACCGTGTCCCGGGTGAAATATCCTGGGGGCCGGATATTACAGAGCCTTCAAGGTCGGGGATCACCAAAGTTGTAGAGGTTGCTCCTGAGGCCTACTATGTTTTGCGGGAACGCCGGCCCAGTGCGATCGCACGTGGCGAGGTCTTTATCGAACAATACGATAATCAGCAGCGGCTGAAGCGTTCCGTGGAGCTGCCCCTCAAGTACAAGCGGAAGTGGCGCGAGTTTGAGGATTTGGTGAAGATTGGCGGTGAGTTCTACTTTTTTACCAGCTTCAATAACGAAGCTCAAAAGATAAACTACCTCTTTTATCAAAAACTTAACAGCCGCCTGCAACCCGAGCGCAGCCTGAAAAAAATCGCAGAAATTCCAGCTGCCAACCGGGCTCGTACCGGTGCATTCAATCTGCTTTTGTCTCAGGATAGCTCCAAGGTGCTGCTCTACAGTCAGCTGGACAGCAAACGCAAAGAGCCGGAGCGCTTTGCCATACGTGTATTTGACAATCAAATGCAGGAGCTTTGGTCTAAGAATATCCGGCTGCCCTACAGCGAACAGCAATTTGCAGTGGAGGACTACCGAATCGATGAGAACGGTAATGTCTACCTGCTTTGTATTCAGTTCCTGGATGGCTCAGCGCAGGCGGTTCGGCGTGGGCTGGCCAATTACCAATACGTTATCCTGGCTTACACCAATAATGGAGAAAATAAACAGGAGTACCGCATCGCCGTAAAGGATAAGTTTATTACAGACATGACTTTCCGTATTGGCAATGAGGGAGATCTGATCTGCGCGGGCTTCTTCTCCGACAGGGGCACCACAAGTATCAAAGGGACTTGCTTTTTCCGGGTAGACCCGGAGACGGAGGAAGCCTTTAATATCAGCCTCCAGGAGTTTGACCTTGACTTTCGGACTGCTTTTATGCGCGCAGGTCAGCAGCGACGGGCTGAGCGTGCTGAGGAATCCGGAAATACGAATCAGCAGGCAGAGCTCGACCGCTTTGCCCTTAATGACCTGATCCTGCGCAGTGACGGTGGTGCCGTTATTGTGGCTGAACAGTACTTTGTATACCAGCGTACCTACCGCATGTGGGATGGCACCCTTCAGTTTGATGAGTTTTACAACTACAACGATATTATTGTCGTGAACATCAGGCCGGACGGCTCCATGGAGTGGTCCGTGCGCATCCCTAAACGGCAGGAAACCGTGAACGATGGCGGCTATTACTCCTCTTATGCAATGGCGGTTGTGCGGGACCGGCTTTACTTCATTTTTAACGATAACAGCCGCAATTATACCTCGGATAACGACAACTTCCTGTATAATTTCAACGGCAGAAACTCTATCATTACGCTGGCTGAAATTCGTAAAGGCGGCGAACTTGAGATGTACCCGCTTTTCAATAACCGGGATGCAGGAGTAATCACCCGCCCAAAAATTTGCAAACAAACCGGAAGCCGGAAAATGATCGTTTACGGAGAACGCGGCCGTTCCTACCGGCTCGGGGAGCTTCAGTTTCAGTGACCCCTAAGCTCACGCCGTATAGTGGTCTGCTTTGAGCAGGTTCCAGGCACCTGAGCTAAATGAATGCAGGATTTGATTGGCTAAAGTGGAATACAAGTCGGTATTCGTGCTCCTCCCTGTTGTTTGATGTTCTGAAGCACTGTTGCCAAATCGTTAGGATATCACAAAAAAGCGTAATTTGGGCAATGTGGTAATACAAACCCATACATCGTATTATTCTCGACCGAAAAACCATGGAAAGAATCGCCATTTTTGCTTCCGGTACAGGCAGCAATGCAAAAAAAATTATTGAATATTTCCGGGCACATCCTAATATTGAAGTCGGGCTCGTCGTTGCTAATAAGCCAGATGCCCCTGTTCTGGCAATGGCTGAGGAGTTGGGCATAGAAACCCTTCGTATCAACCGGTCAGGGTTTTACCAATCGGAGGGCTTGTTGGGACAACTGACAGGTGCCGGTATTACCTTCATTGTATTAGCCGGTTTCTTGTGGTTGGTCCCTGCCTATCTGGTCAATGCCTACCGCGGGCGCATGGTCAATATACATCCGGCTTTATTACCAAAATTCGGGGGCAAAGGTATGTATGGTATGCATGTGCACAGGGCTGTGAGGAATGCCGGTGAACCGGAAACCGGGATTACCATACATTTGGTAAATGAAGCCTACGATGAGGGCGATGCCCTTTATCAGGCTAAATGTTCTGTGGAGCCCTCCGATACCCCTGAGCAGATTGCAGGCAAGGTGCATCAGCTGGAACATGAGCATTTTGCACCTGTTATTGAGAAATACATTAAAGCATTAAATTCATAATACCGAAGTCATGATCCGCAATTACTTATTACTTCTTCTTTTTCTGACCGGTCTGGCGCCAGCCTTAGAGGCGCAGAGCTGGAGGAGCCTGCGCAAAGATGCCGAGCAGGCTTTCGAAGAGGGAGACCTGAAAACTGCTGCTGAAAAATACAGCGAAGCTTACAGCAAAAAGCGCAAAAAAGAAGAACTTACCTATAAAGCAGGCGAGATCTACTTTACAATGCGGGACTATCGCAAAGCGGTGGAGGCTTATCGCCCGGTGAAGGATAAAAACGATGACTTCCCATTGGTTGGGTTGAAGTTCGCCCGTTGCCTCAAGCAAGATGGTCAGTACGATCGTGCAATCACTGCTTTTGAAGAGTTTCTGGAAGGTTATACCGGGGATGGCAAAGAAATACTGGAAGAGATAATCCGGGTCGAAATTGCAGGCTGCCGGTTTGGTATGGAAGCGCCGGCTAATGCAAACCGTGAACTCAATATTGCACTGCCTGGTGACGGTGTCAATTCTGAAAAGGAAGATTTTGCGCCTTTCCCTATATCTGATAATGAGCTTTACTTCTCTTCTAATCAGGGAGGGCGTGCACGCATTTTTGTATCAGAACGGGAAAATAATAAGTGGACAGAAGGCGAGGCTCCACGCAATTTCCCGGTGATTCAGCAGGGGCATTTTTGCAACAGCGCTATGTCTCCGGATGGGAACCGAATCTATTTTACAGTTTGCAACGATGATGATAAGAACTGGAGCGACGTTAAAAACCGCTGTGAAATATTTGTCAGCAAAAGAGTAGGCTCCCAATGGTCACAGCCGGAACGACTGCCGGATTACATCAACACGCAGGGAGTGACCGCTACCCATCCATTTGTTACTCATCAGAGGGGGAGCGAAATCCTGTATTTTGCCTCTAACCGCGAAGGGGGCCTGGGCGGTATGGATCTTTGGTACGCTTCCCGTGACCTTGGCATCGATAATAATGATTTTAGCTTCCCGGTTAACCTGGGCCCGGTAGTGAACACTCTGGGAGACGAAATTACGCCTTTTTATGACCGTGAAAATCAGGCGCTGTATTTCGGCTCTAACGGGCATGTGTCTATGGGAGGTTTTGACATCTTTCAATCTATAGGGGATGAGGTGAGCTGGTCGCAACCTGCTAATTTGGGCATGCCCCTTAATTCTAGTGCGGACGACTATTTCTATATCCTCAATCCTTCCCGCAATGGAGGTTTTTTTACTTCTAACCGGGTTGATGCGGGCAGCAAGATTACAACCTCACACGAAGACATTTTTGAATTCTCAGAAGGTGGGCGCCGTGTCGTTCTGAAAGGGAATGTATACGACCGGACGACCGGAGACCCCATTGGGGCCATTACCGTACGGCTTTTTGAAGTTGGCCCGGGTGGGGAATCAGAATTGCGTAGCCAAAGCTTTAATGATGGGCGCTATTCTTTTGATATCCTGCCCAATCGCCAGTTCCGGGTAGAGATTAGTGCTTATGGTTATCAGCCGGGTTCCTACAGGGTAAATGCCAATGACGAAAACACTTACTCCTACGGCCAGCCTATTTTTCTGGAAAAAGAGGGACAGGCATCGGATATCCCGGAGCCACCCGTTGTGGACAACGGCAATGACCCGTATCCGGGCAATATTAACCCCGGGCGCACCCAACCGCTTGAACCGGATGAACCTGTGTCGTCTTATCCGCCTACAGGGCCGGCGACATCCAATAGCATGGCCCCCGTCGCACCTTACCGTACGAGAAGCCAGAACCCTAATGACAATTACGAGTACGAAACTACCGCTCCGCGTCACAACGGGACTTATTATAAGGTGCAGATTGCCGCAGTAGGTAATTTTGATTCGGCACGGTTTGGCAATATTGCAGACCTCGGTACCATTCAGACGGAGTTTATTATTGAACGGAACCTCAACCGGGTGATGCTTGCTGACTTTTTCTCTCTGCCGGATGCCCGGGCAGTGTTGAGTAAAGTAAAAGCGAGAGGGTACAGCGGCGCCTACCTTATTGAGTATATCAATGGGGAGCGTTACGGACGGGTGCGTTAAGGTCAGAACTGATTCTTTACAGAGCACATCCTGACTACTGAGGGTCATCAGGCAAAGTAAGATCAGCCTGATGACCCTTTTGATTTACGCAGTGTAGTGAAGCGGGGAGCCATACCGCTCATTGAACCCCTCAATGCCCTGCAGCCCTCCGGTATGTACGGCTACTATGGTGCTCCCGCCCGGGAAGAAGCCCGCGCTAGCCATTGCTGTAAGTCCGAAAAAGAGTTTGCCGGTATAGATGGGATCTAATGCAATGCCGTGCTGTTGGTAAAAATGATTAAGGAACTGAATCAGTTCCGGACGGTACCTGGCATAGCCACCAAAGTGAAAGTCTGTAATGAGTTCCCATGGTTTTGGGCCGTCAGTGCAGGAGGCGGAAAGGAGGCTATTGATATCTGCTTTCAGGAAGTCACCTTTCAGGGCTGAAAAGGCAAGCACTTTGCTTTCAGGGCTGGCTTCCATGATTAGGCCTGCAGCGGTGCCACCTGTGCCTGCACTCACGCACCAGTAATCCGCATTTAGGCCAGGTTGTTGTTCCTGGCTTTCCCGGATGATCTCCCGGGCTCCGATGAGGGCCTTGCTATTGGTGCCGCCCTCCGGTAAATGGTAAAAGGCTCCAAACCGCTCTTCTAATTTACGGATAAACCCATCCTCCTCTTTTTGCCGGAAGGCAGATCTGTCCACAAAGTGCAGATGCATACCGCACTCCCGTGCAAACCTGAGCGTGGGGTTTAAACCAGCGGGGGCTTCCCCGCGGATGACCCCAATAGTCTTAAAGCCAAAGGAAGCCCCTGCTCCGGCAACGGCTGCAATATGATTGGAGAAAGCCCCACCGAAGGTAAGTAGCTGAGCATGCCCGGCAGACCTGGCTGCAGCAAGGTTATACTTAAGCTTGCGCCATTTGTTGCCACAAAGCGCCAGGCCGGGCCCCATTCGGAGCAAGTCATCTCTTTTTATCCATATGGATAAACCCGCTGATTCGAATTCGGGCAACATAAGGCGTTCTATAGGAGACGGGGAGTGCTGAAAAAGTGTGGAAATTGCTGGCATGCCCCAAAATAAAAAATCTGCCGGGCGGTTTATATCCCCCCCGGCAGAAAGTATTTATATCGTCTGATTTAAGCTTAATTTCCGTTAGTGCGGCGGATGGAAACCGGCATCTCCCGGTCGTAGTCTCCTTCTATCATCGGTGATTGTTTGGAGCCGGTGTAATTTTGCACATTTTGGCTTACGAAGCGGAAAAGCTCAGAAATATCCACATAGCGGTCTCCGTTCTGATCAGCTTCTCCCTTTAGCCCGCGAATCAGATAGTGGCTAAATACACCCTGCCGCAAGCCTTTGGCCTCCAGAGAGGTCTCATTGGACTTGGAAGACATGATCAGCGCAGTACCGGGGGCCGCTTCTGCGAGCCGGTCGTAGAAATCCTGAGTAAGCTGACTGGGGGCTCCGCCTTTGGCTGCCATCAGTCCACCACTGTAACAGGCGTCGGCAATACAAAGCTTGTACTTGGCCGGGCTGCGCTCCAGGATGCCAATAATTTCCTTGTGGAATAATTTATTGCGGAAGCCATTGAAGTCTATGGGCAGGAAAGCATCGTCATAACCATGGCCGGAATAATAAAGCATGATCAGGTCTTCAGGCCCGGCCCGGCTGTAGACCTCTTCCATGGTGTACTTTATGCGGTTGAGTGTGGCTGCTTCATCAATAAGAATACTGATGTGGTCATCGTCTAAGGCTCCCCCTTCCGGACTTTTCAAAAATGCATACATTTGGTAAGCATCGTCATCCGTATAATTGAGCGGAGGCATGTGGGTGTAGGTAGAAATGCCAATCACAACAGCGAACACCTCGAGCTCCGGGTTTTTATTCCCGGATGCAGGTATGCGGGGCGATGGTAATGCCTCAGGAGAGGGCGTTTGTGCCTCTACCTTTTCCCGCACCAGCTCGCCGTTATGCCAGATACCGGACCTCTGTTCGCCTGTGTTGGTAAACAGCACACCGTGCCCGCTGAGGTAGCCCATTTTAAGTTCACCTTCGTAGCGCTCCCCATTGGCGTAGATAATGGTACCTTTTCCATGAGGATACCCATCTCTAAAAGTGCCAGTGTATTTATTGTCGTTTTTAAAGATATAGGTGCCTGTGCCGTTGCGGCAGTCTCCCGAAATACATCCTTTTGAAACTGGGTTCTGATGACCAATGAATTCACCATCCATCCACTGGCCTTCCAGTGCAGGTTGATTGGGGCGGTAAAGCACGCCTTCCCCATGGTAGAATCCGTTTTTGAATTCTCCAACATAACGGTTGCCATTGGCCCGGTACATGACGCCCCGGCCGTTAGGCTTGCCTTTATTAAACCACCCTTCGTATTCGGACCGGTCAAGGTAAACGATACGCCCTTTTCCATTAACACAGTTGCCTGAAACACAACCGGACTGTACCTCATTGCCTGCTTTCATGGTGTTTTGGCACCCTTCAACAGATCGGCCATTCTCCCATTGTCCATAACACTCTTGTCCGTTGGCATAAGTCATAGTGCCATAACCATGTGGATGACCGTTTTTCCAGTCGCCTTCGTAGGTGTTTCCATTGGGGTAGTGGCAAATGCCCTGCCCGTCCCGGTTGCCATTCCGGAACCACCCCGTATACATAGCTTTGTTGCTGTAAACGTAGACGCCCCGGCCGTTTTCGCAGGTGCCGGAAATGCACCCCACCGAATACCGGTCGATGTGGTAATCACTGCCCTTGGCTTGTATACCTTCACCGGGTTTGGAATGCCCCTGGAAGATACCCTTCTCAAACCAGCCTACCTGTCTTTTGCCCGTACTCAAGAGGCGGGAGCCTTTGCCATGAGGCAGGTTATCTTTCCATTCGCCTTCGTACCGGCCACCACCATTGGGCCAGTAGCATATACCAACACCATTATAGGCTCCGTTTTGAAATTGGCCAACGTACTTGATGCCATTTTCAAGAATCAACGTCCCTTCTCCATTCTCGCAGTCTCCTTCTATACAGGTTTGGGCATAGAGCGAATGCACGCTCCAGAAGACTGCCAAGACAATAATTGTAAATGTGTTTCGTCTCATGATTTGTTACTTGCTTTGGGTTATGATGAATGCTTTTTTCCGATACTGAATTTGCTGTAAGTAGGGGCTGCTAAAGGTAGTGGGACAGGCTACCCTGTAGGCTATCAATCCCTCCACGGGTTTGCAGCAGCCGGGCGTACTTCAAATCAGAGCCATACCGGCAGCATGCGCCACCTTGATACGTATGTGTTCTGTATTTTTATCAACACGCCCGTTAAGCCAGGTCAGCCCCATTTTACTTATCAGGAGGGGGCGATATGGCATACAAAAGATGCTTACTCTTCCAAAAGGAAGCAAGATTCAGGAAAGGTATCAGGAAAGATATGTTTCTGCCAGTTGTGACAGCATGCTTAGCAGGCTTCATCGTGTCGGTTTTTGGAATAACTGTTACAGTAACGGCAACAGTTATTTAAAAATTTTATATCGAACGTTTTTTTATATGTACGACGCCGCCTTGGTTTAGGTTGCGATCGGAATCCTGCTTTTTCATTTTTAACGCTCAGTTCCGTTCGCATCCATTTTATTCAAATGACAATATCTTATATTAAAAAGATTATAAAATGAATAGATGGAGTGATTTGTGACATTGAAACCTGCCTGAAGTCAAAGGAAGAGTACGGATAGAGGAAGTGCAAAAGTGAGGCGCCGAACGAAAGGTCAGGTATAAAATGAAACAGGGGGTTTGCAAAGCGCAAACCCCCTGTTTCTATCATTAGGCTTCGAAGTCATTTATCTGCTTTGTATCGTATTTAGCAGAGTAAAGGACCAAAATGCGTTGTACTTATTTGTTTAACGAAGTCCGTTGCTGCTGATGGAGCCACCTTTGAAAGAGCCGGTACGGCTGCTAACAGGCTCACCAATGGAAGAAAGGTTTTTCTGCAATACGCAGGCAATCATGACTGCTTTGGAGGAACCCTCTCCTTTATAGTCGTTGTAAACACCTGCACCCTGAAAGTGCGCCTTGTTGGAGATAAAACGGCATTGCTTTACAAGCGGAGCTACCTGCCCGTCATGGGCATGATTCATCATTCCGCCTCCATAGGTGGCGATGTTGTATTCAAATTGAACATTGGTCAGCTTTGGAGCTGCTTTACTTTTTGCGCCCAGTGTGCCGTTGTAAATTGCACCGCCATCAAGGGCTGCAGTATTTTGAATGAATTGAGATTTTTCGATGGTTGGGCTGCATTCTCCGCCATTGATAGCAAGATTGTACATGCCAGCGCCTTCGCGGGCTTTGTTGTCGACGAATTTGCAGTTACGGATGACCGGAGAAGAGTGAGCACCGTTTGCCAGGTTATACCAGCCGGCACCACAAGATTCCTTAACCCGGCTCGAACCATCCTGCTCGACATTTGCGGTTCCACCTGTAATAATGAAGCCATCCACAACCGTGTTTGAGCTGACATTCTCCGTGAAGACAACGGTGTAGGCATTATCCTCAAGTGAAGAGGTGCCAATCTCACCGCTGAGGATCGTACGGTTTGCGCCAATATTGCGCTGTGCAAGAGAAGACTCTGTACCTGAGAAGCCTCCGTACAGCTTCACACCATCCTTAATTTTGAAATACAGGTTACGGTTGTTACCTGAAGTTGTGAAGTACTCGCCTTTAGCTACCCAAATGGCATCACCTGCCCTGGCAACTTCCAATGCTTGTTGAAGGGAGCCGAATGCGTCCGTCCAGGACGTACCATTTCCTTGGCTATTTTGCTTTACGAAGAAAATATTCCCCGCATGTAGCTGGCCCATAGCCATGACCATGATGAGTAAAAATGTTACTTGTTTCACGCCTAATGAAGTTTTGAAGTTGGTAAATAACCGGGGTATGGGAAATACCTTCAGTTACGTAAGGCTGGAGTTGCTTTCAAAAGCTGGGAAACTAATTGAAAAAACCCCATCCTAAAAGGCGTCAAACGAAGAACAAAATTTAGGATATTGGGAATAAAGGGCGTCACCCCTTTATTTTCTCGAATCTAGAGATTGGGATTCTCTGTATTCGAATTTAGTCACAAGATATAACTTTTTTTCTAATAAAAACAAGTTCAATTTAGAAAAAAATATATCTAAGGTTTTTTCCAGGATTCTTAGGTACAGAAGTGCACCGCCGTTTCCTTTGGAAAAACTTAGTGGCTAACGGGCACGAGGTCCAAAATGTTACATAGTGATTGAAAAAATGAGATAAGGTATCTTTGCAGTTGTAGGATAAAGTTAGTAAAACCAAAGCAATACTGCCAAAAAAACAAGTGACAAACTGAAATATTTTTAATTATATTAGGGTTTTATGTAACGAAATAGCCCTCTGCTCGTATTTCTATTTTGTATTGGCAGGCTAAAGTTCCTGCCAAAAGAATTCCCCCCTCATGATATACAAGTTAAGTGGTCCTGTTACGATCTGCAAAGCAGGCAGGCGAAGTGGATTATGGCTTAAGCAGGTTTTGTGCTGTTGAGCGCATGGCTCCTCTAAGTGAATGGGCGGGTGCCTGTCCGTTTGCTGTACAGCATAAACTGCCGGAAAACTGGATTCTTCGGAAAAGGTCGTTGGTTTTCTCCGTTGAGCTGCTCGGGTACGGGCTTTCCGGGCACCGATACTTCTGAATAGCTGCCTGCCGCGGTTTCTGTCAAAAAGATATCACAGATTGCCCGTTGTTTTAGCATTAACAAAGCACTAGCGGATTCTTTTCTGTATATTGGGCACGGACCCGGAATAATAGCAGCTTTTTTACGGATGATTGGGTGGTTTGGAGCTTCCTGCCTTCCTGTTGCCGGTACATATTTATGAGTGTTTATGTGCTGACTAGCTTACATACAGCACTCATAGTGGAATGCTCAGCCCCCCAAGCGTGATGAAAAAGAATTAAACTAAGTTAAAAACGGTCCATTTTGAGAAAGTTACTATACGTTGCGTTTTTAGCCCTTTGGGCTATTCCCGGGGTCAACGCTCAGGATATCCACTATTCTCAGTTCGGATATGCGCCGGCCACGACCAATCCGGGGCTCACCGGTATATTCAGGGGGAAGTTTCGAGCAATCAGTAACTCGAGGCAGCAGTGGCGGACAGTACCTGTGAATTACCTGACGTTTTCTGCCAGCGCGGATGTGAAGTTGCCTAACCGTAACCAGATGAGAAATGGATTCTGGGCCGTTGGTGCTTCCTTCAATTACGATCGTGCAGGACTGGCCCGGTTGCAAAATACCAATCTTAATTTTAATCTTTCCTACACGCACCGGCTGGCCGAAAAGGTGTTCATCACTGCCGGCGCCCAGTCAGGAATTGCCCGCAGAGATTTTGATATCAACCCTTTGCTGTTTGATAATCAATACGACCCCACCATAAGTGGCGGTAACTCTAATCTGCCCAGCAACGAAATTTTTCAAAATCTTCAAAACGACTTCGCAGATTTTAGCGCGGGTATCAATCTGCGTATTCAGGACTTCAGCAATTGTGAGATCGTAAATACCCTCAAAAACCGGTCTTCCATAGACATAGGTGTAGGTGTTTTTCACCTCAACCGGCCGGATCAGGCATTCGATGAGGTAAGAGGGCCCAGAGCAGAGCTGCCCATGCGGATTAGCCCGTATATTCTGGCTAATAAGCAGGTTGACCCTATTGTTGATGTATTCGCTAACCTGAATTTTCAGTTTCAGGGTGTCTATAAGGAATGGCTGACCAATTTTGGCGGGCGGGTATTTTTTGATAAGACCCCCGGGAGTGTCACTGCCCTTGAGCTGAGCTGTGGCTATCGCTTCAATAATGAGCTGGGGGATGTGGTATACCCAACAATTGGTATGCAGTATGGCGATATCTTTGCAGGGTTTTCGTATGATATCAATATTTCGGCTTTTGACGTGGCTACCCGCAACCGGGGTGGCTGGGAGCTGACCGTGCGTTATACCCTGAGCCAGATTTGCCTGGACAATTATTTCTGTCCATTATTATAAACTAAAAACGGCGCATTGCGCCTGTACAGGTACTATGAGCAAACCCGGCCGCACTTGTCTTCAGCAAGGCGGCGGTGCCGGAATAATAAGAACGACCAAAATGCAACCGGCGCCCTGTCATCCCCCCAACTACGATGGTTAAGGCGTTTCATCATTGTACCTGCAAAGAACCTAATCGTGGTGCGATCTGCTTACAGGCTCCAAGTGTGCCAGATCAGCATCAAGCATCACGCTGGCTTGCATTTTATGAGAAGCCGGTTGCTGTATATTGAGGTGGTTGGCTGGCTTTGATTACTTAAAAGATGAAGACAATTATTGACTTATGAATATCAAAATGTTGTCCCTGCTGTTGACGCTTCTGCTCCCGCCTCTTTGGGGAGCGGCCCAGTCATTGGAAAAGGTGCTTGAAGCCGGGGACGAGGCCTACCAAAGCCGCGACTACTTTACGGCCTTCAAATGCTATGAGGTCGTATTGGAATACGATGATGAGAAGTACAGCCGCCCGCAGCGGCTTCTTGCTTTTCAGTACGGACTCTCGGCTCAGCGCTTCAACTACTTCTCCAAAGCAGATTCGGTTTTCGCTAACCTGATGGTTTCCTCTGAGGATAACAACCGTATAGATTCCATCTATGCCCGTACCGTTTTTTACCGTGCGCAGTTGCTCTTGTCCAAGGGAGAGCGTAAAGCGGATTACCAACTTGCCAAAGAACTCTTTGAGAAAGTGGAAACCGAATTGAGCTCAATAGTAAGCGCAGACCCGGTTTTACAGAACCGGTACCGCGTAGCTGCCGCCGCTGGCATTGAAAAAGTCGAATATAGTATTGAGCGTAATGGCTGGCTGGAAAGAGATACGTTGCACCGGCTGACAAGCGATAGAATCAACTCCGGCTACTCCGACCTTGCTCCTGTCCTGGAGGGAGATACCCTTTATTTTTCCTCCCTGCGTTTTGACAGTAACCCCTTAAGGCGAAAGCGGCAGTCCACTACTTATGCCAAGAATTTACGGGCCGTTTTTGCTCCGTTGGACACAGGCGGGACAGATACCCTGCTGACGATTCTCCCAACTACCGAACCATTCAACAAGGAAGACCAGTTCACCCTTCACCGGGCCATAAGCCCTTCCGGTAAATGGATGGTCTTCTCTGTTTGCGAATCAGTCGAAGACTCGATTCTTTGTAAGCTCTACAAGCGGCAGTCACAAGGTCCCGGCATTTGGGGAGACCCACAGCTGATGGACATTAATCAGGGCGGTGGTTTTACGACCACACAGCCTGCCTTTGGTTATGACTGTGCTACAGATGCCGTAGTGCTTTACTTCGTTTCTGACCGTACCGGTACGCTGGGTGGGCTGGATATCTGGCAGGCAGGCTTCGATGAGTCCTCAGGGGTTGCAGGTACCATCACCAACCTTGGTGAACCAGTAAACTCTCAATGGAATGAATCCACGCCCTTTTATCATCAGTTGTCCAGTACACTGTACTTTAGCTCTGATGCCCCTCCTGGCTATGGGTTGTATGATTTGTTTAAATCGCTGAAAACGGAGGAGGGCTGGTCGCAGCCAGACAACCTGGGCGCACCTTACAACTCTGGCTTCAATGATATGTACTTCTTTGCTTCCGGGGAAGGTAGCACTGTATATTTGTCTTCTGACCGGCCGCGGTCAAGGCGCTTCGATGAAGCTATTGATGCCTGCTGCCAGGATATATTTACCGGGCAGCGAAAGCTGGACCGGGAACTGTACGTAGAAGTCATACAGTGCGACCAAAAACCCAGAGGGTACACGGATACACAGCTGAAAGTAATTGATATTTCAGATTGCCGGCAGTTGGATACCCTGCTCAATACGGCCACGATGGATGATATAGCGGAAACGCTGGCTGTCAGGCAATACCGGCAGTACCGGGTGATTGCTTCCAACCCATCTATTGGAGCCATGATGGATACTGTTATTGACCTGAGGCTTGCCCACTTCGATACGGCCCAGACCGCTAGTGTCATTATAAATCTGCTGCCTGATTATGTGGAGTTGGCGGTTTCCACGGGTTTCTTTCTGGATGGAGAGTTAATTGAAATTGGCGATGTTACCGTTGAAGACCAGAGCGGCAATCTCCTCAGTACAGTCGAAGGGCAGTCTGGCCTTTACCGGCTGGCTTTTGATCGGGCTTATAATATTGGTATTTCAGTGGATTCTGCTGAGCGCACCATTCCGGGGGTGCTTCCCGGAGTCGTCACTTTATACCCAGATACGCTTGAAGGCATTTACTTCCCCAAAACGCAGTGCCAGAAAGTTTGCTATCAGGAAATTGACATACCCCTGCCTGCCGATCAGCGCCGGGAGGTCCGGGTGTATTTCCATAACGACAAACCAAACCGCGCCGGCCGTGTTGAAGGCGGATTCAGGGGATATACAAGCGTTACAGATCAGTCCTTTGATGACGCCATCGATGAATATCTGGCTTTAGCCACCACCTACTTTGAGAACAACCCCGACAGGGATACAGTACAAAGCCGGATCCGCCTCTTCTTTGAAAGAGATATTGAAGAAGGCAGGGATGCACTGATTGAGCTGTCCAAAACATTGATTGTGGCAGCTGCTGAACTTGAGGCAGACCAGCATATTCAGGTTGAAATACAAGGTCTCTGTAGTGCCCGGGGCAACAAAATTTACAATGACAGCCTTGCGCTACGGCGGATACAGTGCATTCAGGAATACATGGAGAAACAAGAGTTTAATGGTGTAATACTTGGTGACCTGATGGGGCCTCAAGGCTCAGATGCTAAAGTACGGATCCTCCCGCAGCCCCTGGGCGAGTCCAAAGCCAGTGGAAATGTACCGGGAGGAGATGAAGACGGAAAGTATAATATCGCGGCGGCAACTGACCGTCGGGTAGAGCTCAAGGTGGTACTACCTGAGCAAAATGCCCCAAAACTTTCCCTTTTTGACCTTGACGAAGACTGTACCCAAACCAATAACGAAACGCGAAAAAATCCCGAACAATGATACATATCGGATTAGTAAACCTTAACCGAAGCTGGCTTTTGGTGTTGCTCCTTGCCATAGGGTGCAGTACCTCCGGGAGGAGTAAGTCTTTGTACCCCTGGAATGATGCCAGTGCACTTTGTGAATGGCAGGCAACATCAGGTTCGCATAGCCTGCAGTTGCCGTTTTATGGTATAGAGGAAGATACCATTTCTCCCGCCCTTCCTGATTTTGTTTGCGATGCCGTTTGCCCGGATTTTCAGGTCACCTGGATTTCCATTGATGCAGATTGCGGACAAAGCAATGGGTCAGCTACCGTAACACCGGTAGGCCTGCCTGTGGGAACGGAGTTTGTTTACAACTGGGAAGGAGGCGTCAGCACTGGCCCCACTGCTGAAAACCTGGCACCTGGTGTTTACAAAGTGACCATTGGGATTAGTGAATTGCTGGAAGATCAGGCGCTACGGGATTGCCTCATCGAAACAGAAGTAGTCATTGACACCAAAGAAGGCCCAGCTGTAGAGGTCGGAAGCATAACGGCAGGCAATTGTGCCACGCTTTCGGGCGGCGTCAAGCTGGATATAAGCGGAGGCACACCGCCCTACCAAATTTCCTGGGGCGATGGCGGCAGCAACACATTGAGCGCAGATGGTACGGTCAGTATTTCAGGCCTCGCCCCTGGCGATTACACCTTTATAGTCAGAGATGCAGCAGGCTGCCTTACCTCCCTGCCGGTTACCATTCCGCAGGCGCAGGAGCCCATCTCCCTCACAGCTACGCCACCTTCCCTTTGCAGTAGCGATGATGGAACAATCACGGTGACGATGGAAGAAGGTTTCCCTCCGTACACCATTATCTTGAATGATGGACTGGAAATTACTACCAATAATAACCCTTACACTTTTGAGGGGCTTCCTGTTGGCTTGTATACCGTAAAAGTGGAGTATGGGTTTGTATGTGAGGCCGAAGCCTCGATCGAGCTGAATACGCCCGGCTTTGAGTGCAACGAAGGCTGGTCAGTCTTTGACCCGGTTTGCCCGGGTGATCCGGCATATCTGTACTTTGATGGCAGCGGCACAGCAAATGAGACTTATCAGGTCCGGCAGGTCAATGCCGGATTCCTGCTGGCTTCAGTACCGGGCAACGGGGCCGTATTCATCGAAGTACAATATGGAGACTACGAAATAAGACGCATCAGTTCGGCGGATAATTGCTTTTGTGAATTTATGTTGTCTGTGGAACCGGTAACACTGGAAGCACAATTGACTGTCCTTAACGGAAGCTGCGAGCCTGGGAACATCATCCCCGGGAGCATTACCCTGAACGCAGCCACAGGCGGAACACCTCCTTACACCCTGGAAGTGACCGATCTGGACGGCAATCCTGTTGACGCATCGAACCTGAACGAGGGCAGCTACATTGCTACAGTACGGGATGCCAGCAATTGCCCACTTTCGGATACTGTTGCAGTGGAAGGCGGCGCTTTGTCCGGAGGTATAGAGGAGCAGGAAGTAGTCGTTTGTGAAGGGGATACTTTCCAGCCTTCTTTTGAGAATGCAACTAACCCTAACCTGATATTTAGCTGGTCTCCCACTACGGGGCTTAGCGACTCCACGATTGGCAATCCTGTGATTACACCTACAGAAGACATTACCTACGTCTTAAATATTACCGATCCCAACTGTGGATCGTTTTCAGATACCTTGGTGATCGATTTCGTCCCGGGGTTGAATCTGTCTGTGGATGGGAATGCTTTCCAGTTTGGGCAGGATGAAATCACCATCACCGTTTCTTCCGATAGCGATGAGGCGATTTACACCTGGTTCCAAAATGATGGCACTGTCGTTGATGACGATGGAAATGACACCTTTATATTGGCTGCTGATGACCTCGCATCTCCTTATACGGTTGTAGGCGAAGTCAACGGTTGTCCGGATACCCTCACCTTCCCGGTATTGCCACCACCTGAGGCGGACTACACCATCAGCGTGCCAGATATTGAAATTTGCGAGGGTGAAGAGGGAACACTAATGGCTACTATTATCCCGGACACTATTCTAATCGACAGTATCGTGTGGAATGATGCGCAGGGCCAAACAGCGGGTCAGGGCTCCGAGCTTCTAATTAGTGGCTTATCCCCCGGCAGCTACACCTACACGGCTACTGCATTTAGCCCGGTGGGCATCACGCAAACCAACGCTCTGGTAACGGTACTCCCGCTTCCGGGCATTGATGCACAGCCTGATGGTGTACTTTCCTTGTGTATTACGGATCAGGGTAATCTGGTGGAACTGACAGCCACCGCCACAGGATATCCTGATAGCATGATTGTATGGACAGCCTCCGATGGCGCTGTCTTAGGCAATGGTGGAATGGTGATGGTGCAAGCCGAAGCAGGGACGAGCCAATATGTAGCTACGTTGTCTGCTGTCTGTGGTGAGGTAAGTGATACCGTAACTATCGAGGTGGATACTGAGCCTGCACTTCCGGCATTACCAGACACGCTCAAGCTTTGTATAGGCGATGAAGCTGTTATTGAACTAAGCGATTATGCATTCCCCTACACCTGGTCCGATTGTGACGGTCAGGCCATTCCGGTATCAGGGGACAGCATTATAGTTTCAGGCGATGTTGTTGGAGAGACTTGTTTCCGGTTTAGCGCTTCTAATGAGTGCGGCACGGTAGAAGCTGAGGTGACCGTATACGTTGTACCTGAACAAGTTGCAGATGCACAGCCTAACGATACTATTCAATTTTGCATACCCGCACCGGATACCTGCCTGGCCGCAACGGTAATTGGTCTGCCAAACGACTGTATAGAATGGACGGATCTTAGTGGAAACCTTTTAGGGACCGGTAGCGAATTGTGTGTGACGCCTCCGCAGGGAACGAGCCAATATATCGCAAATGTACCCGGTCTGGATTGTATCACGGCTGACACCGTTACCATAGTTGTGGAAGCGATGCCGCCGCCGCCACCTGATTTGCCTGATACACTGACCATTTGTATCAACCAGGATACTCTATTGGATTTGAGTAGCTACAGTCACCCTTACAACTGGGCCAGCTGTGATGGTCAGGTTATAGCTACCAATAATGGCGAAATCCAAATCTCCGGTACCCAACCAGGAGAAGATTGCTATACCTTCTCTGCTTCTAATATTTGCGGTGAGGTAGAAGAGCAGGTAATCGTTTTTATAATTGCAGCCCCTGAAATCAGCGCCCAGCCGGATACTACGATCGAGTTATGCGCTCCTGTAACGGACAGTTTATTTTTGACGGCTACCGCACCAGGTTTTGCTCAGAATGCCATCGCATGGTTTAGCGAAGATGGGGACGCATTGGGTACAGGAGGTACGCTTAGCGTCTTGCCAGCCATAGGGACCAGCCACTACATCGCCAGCATTAGTGCAGCTTGTGGTACCGCCACAGATACTGTGACTATTGTAGTGGATGACTTCGTGCCACCGCTGCCTCCTGGGCTTCCGGATACGCTGAAGATTTGTGTGGGTAATGACATCCTCATAGATCTCAGTACCTATGGTTACCCTTATGTATGGTCGGACTGCCAAGGGCAGGAAATCCCGGTTAATAATAATACTATTGAAATCAGCGGCAACGAAGCAGGAGAACAGTGCTTCCGGTTCAGTGCATCCAACGCTTGCGGGGCGATTGAAGAGCAAATCACCGTCTATGTGGTTCCGGAACAACAGGTTGATGCACAACCTAATGATACCCTGCGCTTTTGTGCGCCGGCTCCGGATACCTGCCTGACGGCTACGGTCATCGATTTGCCTGATGACTGTATAGAATGGTCAGACCTGGATGGGAATATACTGGGGACCGGAGGCGAGCTTTGTGTAACACCGGGCGTGGGCTTAAATCATTACATTGCCAGTGTTTCGGGCCTTGCTTGCGTGACACCCGATACCATAACGGTTATCGTGGATAATCTGCCGATGACGCCTCCTGCACTGCCGGATACCCTTACCCTGTGTATTGGGCAGGATACCGTATTTGATCTGAGCGGCTACGGTTTCCCTTACAGCTGGTCTGCTTGTGATGGTCAGTTGATTCAGGAAAACAGCAACGAAATTGAAATTAATGCCACTGCCTTAGGCGAAGCATGTTATAGTTTTAACGCTTCTAATGCCTGTGATACGGTGGAAGTGGACGTGATTGTGTACGTTGTTCCGGAACCAGTAATAGATGCACAACCAGACTCTACCATTGCTTTATGCGGACCGGTCAACACTGCCATTGACATCTTTGCCACTGCGGATGGATTCGCAGATAGCGATATTACCTGGACAAGTGAAGATGGGGCTGTTTTGGGTACAGGGACTACCTTGTCTGTACTGCCAGTGGAGGGCGTAAACCAATATATTGCGAGTACGCCACAGTTGACATGTGGTAGCGCGAGTGATACGGTAACGATTGTGGTGGAGACGCTTCCGCCGCCCCCACCGGTCGCTTTGCCGGACACACTAAAGCTGTGCGTAGGCGACGAAGCGGTGATCGACCTGAGCGGCTACGGCTTCCCGTACACGTGGTCAGCGTGCGGCGGCGCGGAGATCCCGGTCGCCAATGACGAGATAATCATCCTGGGCGACCAGGCCGGCGAGTTCTGCTACGAGTTCGGCGCGTCCAACGCCTGCGGCATGACATCCGCCGAGGTGATTGTGTACGTGGTGCCGGAGCAGACGGTCGATGCGCAGCCGGACTTAGAAATCGAGCTATGCGCGCCAGTGGCTACCGATACCTGCCTGACGGCAACAGTAACGGGCCTGCCGGGCGATTGCATAGAATGGACGGACTTTGACGGCAACGTTTTGGGCACGGGCAACGAGCTATGCGTGACGCCGCCTGAAGGCACGAGCTACTACATCGCAGGCGTTCCCGGGCTGGGCTGCATCACGTCCGATACGGTAACGATTGTGGTGGAGACGCTTCCGCCGCCCCCACCGGTCGCTTTGCCGGACACACTAAAGCTGTGCGTAGGCGACGAAGCGGTGATCGACCTGAGCGGCTACGGCTTCCCGTACACGTGGTCAGCGTGCGGCGGCGCGGAGATCCCGGTCGCCAATGACGAGATAATCATCCTGGGCGACCAGGCCGGCGAGTTCTGCTACGAGTTCGGCGCGTCCAACGCCTGCGGCATGACATCCGCCGAGGTGATTGTGTACGTGGTGCCGGAGCAAACGGTCGATGCGCAGCCAGATGTAAATGTCTTGTTATGTACTCCGGTAGAAATGGATACCTGCCTGACGGCTGCGGTTACCGGTTTGCCGGATGAATGCATAGAATGGACCGACCTTGAAGGTACGCTGTTGGGTACGGGCGGTGAGCTTTGTGTGACCCCACCTGTAGGTATCAGCCAATACATAGCAAGTGTTCCCGGTCTGGACTGCATTATTTCAGATACCGTAACTGTAATGGTGGATACGATTCCACCGGTACTGCCACCGAGCCTGCCTGATACGGTACTCCTGTGCCTGAATGACACGCTTAGTGTGACGGTGGGCGACTACGATTATCCCTTCGTTTGGGAGAATGAAAATGGAGATACGGTAGCCATTAACGAAGGCCTTGTGCTCGTTGGGGCAGAAGCAGGCACCGCATCATTCATTTTTGAGGCAACTAATGGTTGTGGCGTAGTTGCTGACACACTGGTTCAGGTGACGATTGATAGTGCTGCTATTGAAATCATTCCTTCCGTGGACACCCTGGTGGTCTGCGATTCCTTTGCCATTCAGCTGAATGCCCTGGCACCGCTTGGGCAAGCTGTAGTGTGGACCGATGGGGAGGGTAATGTGATTGATACGGCCATTTCTATAGAAATTATGCCTCAGCCCGGCTCCAGCATTTACATCGCCAACCCGGTTGAATTGGGTTGCGTAAGCAGCGATACGATTGTCGTGGAATATGTACCTGAAGATTTGATGTTGGAAATCAATACGCCTTCCCTGCTGATTTGTCTGGGCGATGAAGCCAGCCTCGAAGCAGCCCTGGACCCTGAGGATGTGGCTGCTACCATTTCCTGGTATGACGAAGCCTTTGTATTCATAGGAGAGGGAGAGGTGATTGGGGTAACACCGACCCGTGCAGGGCTGGTATCTTATTTTGCTATAGCGGAAAATGCCTGTGCTATGGATACGGCCAGTATAGAAATTGAAGTGGAAGCCCTCGACCTCGCGATTGTTGGTGGTGACACCTCAATTTGTACAGGGGACTTTGCCACGCTTGAGGTCGTTGGATGTGATAACTGTACCTATGAATGGACACCGGAAGACCGGTTGACCAATCCTGATGCAGCAATAACCGATGCAGAACCACTGCGCCCATCGACTTTTCAGGTGATTGTGACCGGTGAAGTCTGCCGGGATACCCTAACGACCACAGTGGACGTAGGGACCTGTGAGCGCTGTGAAGTGGACAAGGTCTTTATCGCAGATGCCTTCACACCGAACGGTGATCAGAACAATGATCAGGTATGCGTACAAAGCGAAGTGATGGATCAGTTCTCCGAAATAGAACTTATGATTTACAACCGCTGGGGGCAAGAGGTTTTCCGCAGCAATGATATGCAGAATCTGTGCTGGGACGGATTCTTTGGGGGAGAAGACCTGCCACCTGACGTTTACGGGTACTATATGAGAATAGTTTGTCCCGGAGAGGAAGGCGAGCCCGATCAGGTTTTTACTCGTCAGGGCAATATCACGCTGCTCCGGTAATTCCAGTCATTAAAAGCCAGTAACTGGATGTCAGAGCCCCGGTAGCCATTTGGTGCCGGGGCTCTGCACTTTTGTAGATCGCTATTTTTTTAGTCTCGCGGCTATTTTGACGGGCTCATGTAGCGTACGGTGAACGGGGCATTTTTTAGCAATTTCAAGCATCCGGGCTCTTTGATCTTCAGAAAGCGGGCCGTTGAGTTCCAGGATGAGCTCAAAATGGTCGATCTTGCTGTCCGGCTGGTCAGGGTTCTGGCAGTCTTCGGCATGATTCTTACTATGCTCCAGGTGAACAATCACCTCTTCCAGAGGCCATTTTTTTCGCTTGGCATACATGCGCAACGTCATTGCCGTACAGGCACCCAAACCAGCCGACAAAAACTCGTAAGGTGAGGGGCCAAAATCATTCCCCCCAACCTCCGGGGGCTCATCTGCGGTCAGTCCGTGCTTGCGTACGGTAATCTCTGTAGTAAATGCATCTGCCTGCCCCAGCCGGGCTGCAACATCTTTATCTGAACGGAGTGCACGGCGTTCTTCAAAGTCAAGGTAGCGTTCTGCCCAGGAAGCGATGACATTTCCAACATACCGGCTGTCCTTTTTCTCCGTGAGCAGATGGTCAGCACCATCCAGTGAGATATAGCTTTTAGGGTGCATAGCTGCCTCGTATATCTTTCTGGCATTTTCGATGCCCACGATCGTATCCTGAGGAGAATGGAGCACGAGCAGCGCCCGGTCTAACCGCTTGATGTAGGGCTCCAGGTTATGCGTCCGGATATCTTCCAGAAACTGTTTTTTTACTGTAAAGGGGCGATCAGCGATTCTGACTACAGCCAGGCCATCAGCTTCTATGGCGTCTGTTTGTTCACTGAATAAGTGCTGCACGTGGTCGGGGGCATCCGGCGCACCAATGGTTACCACGGCTTGTACGGAGGGGATTTCATGGGCTGCACGTAGTACAGCTGCGCCCCCGAGAGAATGCCCGATCAGTAGGGCAGGGGCCTCATATTCATCGGCTAAAAAAGCAGCTGCCTGCACTAAATCCTCAATATTTGAAGAGAAATTGGTATCTGCAAAGCCTCCCTCGCTTTCTCCCAGCCCTGTGAAGTCAAAGGAAAGCACTCCAACGCCTTCAAGGGTTAATGCCCGGGCGATATTACGAACAGCCGTGAATTGCTTGCTGCAGGTAAAGCAATGGGCAAACAGGGCATAGGTATGCGGATGCTGATGGGCCGGCAGCTCCAGCCGCGCCGAAAGAGAAACACCTTCTGAATTTTTGAAAGTCAGGTTTTGTGGGGACATCGTGAACTGTTTTTAAGATCATTGGTCAGTAAGTAGTCCGGGACAGAGAAACCTGCGCCTCCCTGCATTCGCAACAATGGCGAGCAGCCAATCGGGGCTGACAGCTAAAGGTAAGGTGTTCTGCTTCCGGATAGTGCAGCAGGGAGGATGTTTTGGGTGTTAACCATTGCATCGGTTGGTAATATGTTATCATTTCGTTATGGATGAAATACAAGTAAGTCTGCTGGCGCTAATATTGATACCTTTATTTGTTTACAGCAACCGGACTATGATCATTGTTCAATATCGAACGCAATAAAAATGCACGCCTCCAAGGGTCGGAAAATAGGATGGGTAAGTGCTGCGGCTATCGTCGTGGCCAATATGATTGGGACTGGGGTATTCACCAGCCTTGGGCTGCAAATCGAAAAGATCGATAGTGTGTGGTCTGTTCTTTTGCTGTGGGTATTGGGAGGGCTAATCGCCCTGATGGGCGCTTTCAGTTATGCAGAATTAGGGACCCGGCTGCCCAAGTCGGGCGGGGAGTATAATTTCCTTTACCATATTTATCACCCATTTTTAGGCTACCTTGCCGGATGGGTATCGCTTACGGTTGGTTTTGCTGCGTCGGTGGCACTGGCAGCGATGGCTATGGGGCAGTATGCTCAGGATTTTCTGCCGGTCAGCCCAGAATTCCTGGCGGTAGGCGTGATTGTGCTGATTTCCCTGGCGCACTCCTTTAGTATCCGGCAGAGCAGCAATTTTCAGAATGGAGCTACAGCAGTGAAGTTGCTGTTGATGTTGGTTTTTATTGTGGCTTGTTTCGTGTTGCCTGCGCCGGAAGGTACTGCCCTTTCGGAGGCTTCCTTTGAGCTGGAAATTGGCACCTCTGCCTTTATGGTTGGGTTGGTCTATGTGACCTATTCGTTCTCTGGCTGGAATGCGGCTGCCTATATTGTAGAAGAAATCAGGACGCCTGCCGTCAATCTTCCCAAAGCGCTTATCCTCGGTACGTTGGTAGTAAGTCTGCTTTATGTACTGCTGCAGGCCGGCTTCCTGTACCAGGCCTCCGTGCAGCAGCTCGATGGGCAAATTGAGGTGGGGAAAATCGTTGCGCACATTCTTTTCGGTTCTACAGGCGGGCAATTGATATCTTTGTTCATATCCTTGTTTTTGATTTCGAGCATCAGTGCGAATATTTGGGTAGGCCCAAGAGTAGTGCGAGCCATGGCTGATGATTTCACCATCTGGCGCTTTTTTGCAAAGGATAACCTAAGTGGGGTACCAGTACGAGCAGTTTGGATGCAGGCTGGTATCAGCTTGTTTATGGTACTGAGCAGCCCGTTTGACCGGGTTTTTTTGTACAGTGGTTTTGTGCTGCAGCTATTTACCACGCTGGCTGTAGCCGGGTTGCTATGGGTGCGGTGGCGTGATGGGAAGGTCGGGTACAGCAGCCCCGGCTATCCCTGGGTACAAATCATCTTTTTAGCAATCAGTGTATGGGTGATTGCAGTCCTGATTCATGACCAACCCGGGGAAAGCCTTATGGGGGTTGCAAATCTTCTGGTCGGGGCTATCTCTTATTGGTGGAGCCGCCGTTACAAAGCCTGATCTTTAGGTTCAGGCTGACCAGGTGCCGGGCTCAGAATCCGGTTTAAGAATTGAATGGTAATAAGATAGGTGGGTTTGACCCCATCCGCACCGAGACTGCCTGAAGCCAGGGTTTGCCCGGAGATCAACGGGTTGTCTGAAGCGTAGTAAGCATACCGTAAAGAGACTTGCTCATTGATGCTTTTTCGGATTTTCGAGGCAGCCTGTATCGCTTTTTGGTAATGAGCGCCCTCCATTTCCAGGCCAGCTGCTTTCCAGGAGGATTTTAGAAAGTATCTTAGTATATCCCGGTTTTGGAGCGATGTGCCCATCACGGTGATCATTGGCCCGGAGAAGACACGTAGCCCTCTGCCCTGAAAGTCCTCCGGGCTTAGCTCATTTTCAATAGGGTAGTTGTCGGCAGTCCCTTCAAAAACGTGGGCATCCGGGATCATAATGTCCCCCTTGCCGCCTTCCAAAATACCGGCCTTTCCCATGATGGAAATCGATTGTACATTTAGGGGGAATTCCTCACCGTTTTCTTTTTCGAAGGGCTTCAGGAGCTCGTCCATCGTCTCGTAGGCCTGTTCGCCAAACGCATAATCCATCACCAGGATAACCGGCTTTTCGCTGGAGATGTGTGATTCGTCTTTTTTCAATTCAGCAGGCAGTCCGGAGAGGTTGAGCTGCGCGGTATCAATAATTTGTACTGATATGTTGGTACCGCTGGTGTCATCAATCTGTATCATTCCATTGCGTACGGCATATTTTTGTACGCGCTGGCGCATTTCTTTGTTGACGGGCTCACTCAGCTCCCGGGCAAGGTCTTCAATTTCATTCTTCGTGCGTAGTGCCGCTTTGGCATAGAGGGTGTTCATTACGCTATGCAGATTGGCACTAATAATATGGATCGGTCGGCTGAGCAGGTTGCGCTCCAATAGTGCCGACTTGACATTTCGGGCCCAGAGGTCACCGTAATAGTGGTGGCCGATTTTTTCGCGAAGTGCGGAGGAGAAGCTGATTTCCCGGTCGCCTTCATCCATAGCTTCTTCGGTGGCGAGCTTGCCCAGCCAGTAGGTGATGTGGAAAACGCTGTTGACATCTGACGCGCTCGAGAAACGCTGGCAGGCATCCACGGTCTCTTCGTAGGTGCGGCCCAGCAGGGTGCTGAGGTAGGTATAAGCAATTTCTTTGTTGTATTCTTCTCCTCTTTCCTCCTTGGTTACAATTTTCTCTAGCATCTCCCATTCGCGGCGTTTACGCTGTCTATGGTCTTCACTGTTGCGCCTGATCTTTTCAGCTTCAATATACATGAAGGTCAGATGAGTGAGGATGTCATAGATATCGCTTCGCCCCCTGGTCATCTCGATGTACATCTGTGCGTCGTCAATCCGGTAGCTGTTGCGGCGGCGCTTGCTGGGGACGATGGGTTCGAAATTGCTATCCTCAAATCCTTCCCGGGAAATGAGTTTGATGTACCGGCATTCCTCAATACCCCTGGGCAATCGTTGAAAGACATACAGCAGCCCATCAAGTTCCACTCGCTCAGGGTCATTAATGGAGCCGTAAATCTCCGGCCGCAACTGTGTAAGTGCCTCAATAATGGCTTCGCCGGAAACACCCAGAGGTTTGTAATTCCCCCGGATAAAGAGATGGCGCATGGCAATATAAAGCCGTTGGATAGCTGCCCGTGATTCCTGGGCTCTGGAACGCTGATTAGGTTTTAGTGGCATATACGCTGTTTTGATGGAAAGAAACAGTATGAGTTTTTGATTGGTTCAGTGCACGCTATTCTTTGATGAATTGCAGGCTCACTCTTCGGGCTGCTGTTTCGCTTCCAGCTTGGGGGGTAATGAGGTAAACACCGTAGTTGATGCGGCTTTTGCTTACACCCCATGATAAGAGGTAATTATAGGCTTGCTCGGTGCGGCTTCGGGCAATTGCCAGACCTTCCGATCCCGTTGCTACACCTTGCAACAGGAGCAATTGGCCAGTTTGTGCCATCAACTTGCTGGCTACTTCGCGCAGGTATTGCTGCTGGCTTTGGTTGAGCTGAGTATCTCCTTCTGGAAAATAGAGGCTTTCCAGGGTGTAAGCTTCAGGAGGGGAGAGCGGAGGGCATCCGAAATGAGCTCTTGTGCCTGCTATTTTAGGGCATTGATCGTGCTCATCGGTAATGCCATCGTGGTCGATATCTTCCGGCGGGCACCCCGCTCTTGACGATGGCCCGGGGCGTTCCGGGCATTTATCTTCTTCATCCGGCACACCATCGGCATCGGTATCCGTATTCGGACACCCCGCCTGCTGCGGTGGCCCCGGGCGGTAGGGGCACTGATCAATGAAATCCGGTACTCCATCTGTATCACTATCGGGGCATCCGTCAAGATAACCGGACTGATTGGGGCAGGCATCATCAGGGTCGGGTATGCCGTCATTATCGGTGTCCGGGCATCCCTGGAATTTTGCATTTCCAAACTGGTCCGGGCAACGGTCGGATTCGTCTGGTATTCCATCCCCATCGCGGTCTGTTTCGCCCCAGGTGTAGGTCAGTGACAGGGTAGTGGTTAAGTACCAGTCGCTGAATTCCGGATTGGCAGCCTGGCTGACCCCATCCAGGTAGTCAGAAAAGCTGGCGCGCAGGTTCGCTTCGGCCCCTAGTTCCCAGTGATCATTCATGGCAAAATTAAACCCCAGGCAACCGGGAATAACCCACTGCGGACTCCCTTTGTCGGCCTGTATATCAGCCTCTGCACCTTCAGGAAGACTACCCTCCTGCCGGTTTGTAAGAAAATCAACTCTTGGTTCAAAAAAGATTAGCCCAATGCCCAGCCCAAGATAGGGGGACCACCTTGAAGTATGGTATTCGTGCTGCAGGAAGTGCCACTCCAGTAAGGTGCTGCCTTCTGTAAACAGTGTGCGGAATGCGATACCTCTGTTATTCCTGTCATTGCCAACGAGGTCGCCTGAGAGGCCCTGAAGCCTGAGGGCGAAATGAGGCTGGAACTGGTAACGCAACTGTCCACCTGCAACCACACCCATTTTGTCGAAGTCGCCAAACCTGGAGCCAGACAAATCTCCCTGAAGGACGGTGGTCCCTGTGACTCCCCCTATAGCCCAGCGTTGTTGCCCCAATGCGAGATGAGTCAGCAGGAGGAGTGCTCCAAGAAAAAAAGAATACTTCATGCTTTGTGGTAGTTTGGGTATTGGGACAGGAGGGAAGATAAGGGTATTATCAGTAAGGGTAAAGTGGGGGCAAAAAAAAAGCTGACCCTCTGGGGGTCAGCTAATCAAATGTCTAAGTTTCCAGGTTTAAACAGTCTATTCTTAAGTATTTGGAACCGAAAAGGGTGAAAAACAGTGGGGTAGGTTCCAAAAAGGTATCAGATTTCCTGAAAAGTACTCTCCGGATTGTGCCGGAGAGTATTTTAAACAAGAAGCGTGTAAAACTAAGTTAGTTCGGATCCGGCTCAAAAAAAGGAGCTGGCTTCCCAGCCCCCCTTATTATGAGAATCGGATAGTCTCTCAAAGCTCTCTTTTGTATATCATCAGGTGCTCGTTTGCACCTGTAGTATTTCATCGTGTTGCTTGTATCTTCATCACCTGCAAGCCCTTGTCCGTCTTCACTTTCAACAGGTAAAGTCCTGCAGGAAGTGCGCTTGCATTGAGTTGCCCACTGCGTGCGTTGGGGGCATAGCTGTCAACAAGGCGCCCAGCTTGGTCGAAGAGTTCCAGTTGTTTGATCATTCCCGGCTGATCACTGCGGAGCTGTGCGTGCAGCACACCTGTGTTGACTGGATTCGGGAAGACCATTACAGCATCTAAAGGAAGCATTTGCTCATCCGTGCTTACAGGCTTGCCGACCAGATTAAGCGTGATGCCCTGGCTGGAAACAAATCCGGAACGCTTGAATCCACCATTGAGAATAACTGGAATATCGATGTTGACGCTTTGCAAACCGAAAATCACTTCTTCCACAACAATACTAAACTCAGCTATCGCACCAGTCCCTACCACATAATCACCCGGACTGCCCATGTAAAGCGCAATATCGGAGTAACCCAGGTTCTCATGATGATAAACGAAAACCTCTACGCCCTGCTCTGCTTCCATCAACCACTCATTGCCATCTACATCGAAGTTTAACTCGATAGCCGGGTCTCCGGCAGGCGTTTCTGCTACAAGTGACAAACCATAATTGAGCTGAAATCCCATGTAGCCAAGCTCTATATCCTGAGTTTCCTGTGTGGCAAGGTTGAAAGGTATTACCGCCAACTCTCCGGGCGTGACATCAATAGAAGCGCTGTCGCCAAGTACGAGCTGACTTCCGATACTGGATGCGCCGGTTTGAAATGGATCAGGCTGATAAGGCCCATCGACCGCACTATAGTAATTACTCTCAATAACCAGTAAGTCGCTGTCATCCACCTTTCCGTCGCCATTGCAATCTGCATAGGCAAAGCTGCGTTCTGTTCCGGGATAAGTACCTGACCAGCCTGTCAAATCAATGTCCTGCGCTTCAAATGTTGTAGTAGCATTTGGGCGTGGAGCACCTTCTGTACCCCGGGCATAGGCCCAGAACAAAACATCCTGATGATCCACAAAACCATTACCAGAAACATCTCCGGGGTAAAGCTGCTGACCTTGGACCGGCAAAAATGCCAGGAGGGAGCAGGCAATGCCCAAGACTGTTTTGATATGTGTTTTTGGAAACTTCACAGGATGTCGTTTTTTCTTTACGCTTACAAATATAGAGTGGGAAAAACCGGTTAACAAGTACATTTTTTGCTATTTTTCAGCTAGATTCCAGCTGCAAATGATTAATTAGTTTTTGGGTAGATGTCTAAAGTGTTGATTATGTATGTTTTGTGTTGTTTGTATGTTAATTTTTTATTATGTGAATCATTTATTTTTTTGGGTTGAGGCTTGGAATGAAGGAGGGGCTCAAACAAAAATAAAAAAAGATCGCGGTTGTGTATACCAGTAAATTAGGACAATTACTTTTAACATTTAATACATCGGACTGGAAAAGGTTCCTCACCTTTGTTGAATCTCCGTATTTCAATACCAATACCGATGTGATCAGGCTCGGGCAGAGTGTTTATCAGCTTAGGGGCAGCGAATCCATTACTAAAGCCGAAGTATACCGGCATTGCTTCCCCGGGCAGCCATTCGACACTCAGCGGATGGGTACGCTTATGAATTACCTGCTTAAGCTGGCCGAGCAGTTCTTATCCGTGGAAAAATTCCTGAAGGATGATTTTGAGTCTGTGAGAGATCAGCTCTGGGAATTGTCTGACCGTAAGCTTTCCAAACACTACGACTTCCTGCTCCGCAAGCTCGAAAAGCAGCTTGGTAAAGATGACAATAAAATTTCTGCAGTTCACTTGTCCAGGCAGTTCCGGCTGGCGGAGGTGAAAATGTTCCACTTTTCCAATCAGAAGGTACGCCGGGGAGATCCTATCATGCAGGAGGTTTATCAAAAACTGAACCTCTATTATTACACAAGGGTGCTGCAGTACTCTTGCGCCCTGATCAGCTGGCAGCTGGTCGTCAATGGTAAGTTCGAGCTGTCCAAAGTGACGACTAATCTGATAGAAGACCTGTATAAAGAACCGCCGAAGTACCCTCTGATCCTGATTTATCTAAGTATTTATAAGGCGATCGTCACAGGGGAGGAGGAGAATGGGCTGCACTTTCAGAATTTACTGGCTTATCTGGAAAAGTACGAGCAGCGCATCGAGCACGATGAAATTAAAGAGATTTATCTGTATGCGATTAACTTCTGTGCAAGGAAGATCAGGAAGGGGGAAAACAGCTATTCTACTATCGTGCTGAACCTCTACGACGAAGGCATCCGGCATAAATACCTGCATACGAATGGCTACTTATCCCATTGGACTTACACCAATGTGGTTAAAATGGGACTATTGCAGCACCGCTATGACTGGGTGGAGGAGTTCATAAACCGGTATAAAGAGGAGTTGCAGCCAGAATTTTATGAAGATGCATTCCACTTTAACCTGGCCGAGCTGTACTTCACGAAAGGCCTGTACAATGAAGTGCTGGATCATATTCAGCACTTGTCGTTTTCAGACCCTTACTATAACCTGGGGACGAGAATGATCATGATTAAGACCTTCTACGAACTCAACGAGGAAGAATCCCTCCTGGCCCGGCTGGCCTCCTTTACCATCTATCTGAAAAGGGATACCAATCTTTCCAGCACCTATCAGCAAACCTGCCTCAACTTCTGTAAACTCCTTCACCAAATCCTAAAGGTCAATTCAGACCAGAAAAAGGAGAAGCTTATCCGGGAAATAGAAGAGACGAAACCACTGGCAGAACGCAACTGGCTGTTAACGACTCTGAAGGCGCAAAAGATCAGCCCCGTGTCTAGATATTAGTGTAGGCGTACTGGACTTTTTCCAGGCGCAGCTTTAGCTGTTCCAGGGCTTCACGCACTTCCTCCAGGTTACGGGTTACCACCTCACTGTGGTCTTTGTGCACGAAGAGGTTATCCTGCAGATGGTTGAGCTCATCAGGTGCATGAGAATGTATTTTCTCTTCCTGCTGCGTGATGTAGGCCATGAGGCGTTGGTGGCGCTCGTCCCAGTGCTGTTGTACAATATGATGCGGCTTTTTGGTGATCACCTCAGTCCGCTCTGCCTTGCGCGTACGTAGGGGGTAAGCATAGCGCTCAGAGTTGTAGAATACTTCAACGGTGAATTGCTGGCTGCTTTTCTGGGCTTTCAGCCGGTTGACGAGGTTGAATTCGCGGTCATAAAAGTTGGTCACTTGGGGGGTGTCCAGTTGCAGCTGGTTGAACTGCTTCACACTGAGAAGCACGCCATCAAATTTGTCGTCTTCCTTAACGAGCTCGTAGTACTCATCTTTGATCGGCTGCAGTTGTTCTTCGGTAACGGTATGGCGCACCCGGATTTCCCGGTCCACATCCTCCTCGAAATCCTGGGTTTCCCGTTTGATCATTTGCAGGTTGACGGCCATTGTATAGCCATGGCGGCGGATGGCCTCCGTTACGATCTCCCGGATTTTGTCGGTCTGCTGGGGCTGGCTCCAAAGGCAATGCACCATCAGGAAGCAATCCATCAGGTCGACCTTACTTCGGCCATTAAGAAAGGCGGAAGTACGCAGGAGGCGAACAATCTTCTTCCAGCGCCGGTCGTGCACATCGATCAGACGGTCAGCGCCCGCAGACCGGGCATTGTGCTCTTCAATCTTGATTTTGACAACCTGTATGGTGTTTAGAACCTCCGCAGGGACTTCTATGGCATCAATTTCCTTGCTCCATGCCTCCAGTTCGTTTACGGTGAGCTTTACGTCTTCCGGCACATCATCTTCGTACACATCTTTCGTGTCCGTGATCATGTTCAGGAAGTTCTTAAACTGCCGGATGTTGCCCATTTCCAGCCTGATGAGAAAGCGATCCCAGATCGGGTCGAGGCTGCTGTTGCCCGGAGGCAGCTCATTGGAGGCGGTGATAATGCCGCGGATGTCTACTTTGTAGTCTTCACCTCCGTTGCGGTAGATTTTCTCATTGAGAATCGTGAGCAGGGCATTCTGAATTGCAGGCCCGGCTTTCCAGATTTCGTCCAGGAAGACAATATTAGCACTGGGCAGGTAATTTTTGGTTTGGCGCTCGTACCGGTCCTCTTCCTTTAGTTTTTTAATAGACACCGGGCCAAAAATCTCGTCGGGCGTGCTAAACTTGCTCATGAGGTACTCGAAGCTTGTACCATCGCGGAAAGCGTATTTGAGCCTGCGGGCAATGAGGCTTTTGCCAACTCCCGGAGGGCCGAGCAGGAAGATGCTCTCACCCGCTACGGTACTTAACAGGGCAAGTTTGATGGACTGCTCCCGCTCGTACAGACCGTTGCAAAGTCCCTTGAGCAATTGTGCTGTTTTCTGTCGCACGGATGTATTGGTAAGCGTAGTTGGCATGCGCTGCGTTCGTGTTTTTGAGATTAGTTTCTGACGCCGTCTTCCTCAATATAGTTCTTGCGAATGTGCTCGTCAAGAGTCGCCTCACGGACGTGAAGAACCACACCGGAGAAGTGAAGCGTGCGGCCGGCCATCTCATGATTGAAGTCTACCTTCACTTTTTCTGCTGTCCAGGATAGAATCTTTCCGTTGTGGGCATCGCCAAGGTCGTCCGTCAGGGTGACATAGTTGCCGGCAATAAGGATGTTGTCGCCCAGCCCCTGAAATGCAGACCGCGGCACTTCAATAATATTCCCTTCTTCCACCGGGCCGTAGGCTTCTTCCGGAGTGAGCGTGAATTCGAAGCTTTCACCTTCTTCAAGCCCTCTGAGTTGTTCCTCAAAGGCAGGAAGCAACTTTCCGCTCCCGAAGTAAAACTTGAATGGCCAGTTGGGGTCCATGCGCTCCAGCAAAGGGCCTTTAGCATGGCCTTCCCGCAAATCGTAGGCAATAGTGATGATATTCTGATCTTCTACAAGCATAAGGTAGCGTTTGCAAATTGTACCCTTTAAACTGGAAAGTGCCGGAATTGTTTTTGAGCCCGGTGCTGACTCCAGACCGGTAATTTACGTTTAGGGGCAGACGTCCATATGGCTTAATTCATAGAATAATGCCGGAGGAATGCAGCCAGCCTTTCAAATTTGGCAAGGGTGGGAGCGGGTGCGAAAAAGCGGCCTTCCAATGCTGCAGTATAATTTTGTACGATATCTTCAAAGTCCGGCCGTTGCGTTAACCTTGCCAGCACTATACCACGAAAACAGCGGTTGATTTGATTGTGGACCAGAGGCAACGTTTCCGATGGGGCCTCGTTGAAAAGTTGGTCAAGGGCTGAGGGCGTACTGTAGGCTTCAAAAAATGGCAGACCTGCTTCTTCCAGCTGCGTACCGAACAACAGTGCAGCTGCTTCCTGGTCTTTCTCATCTTTGACGTTGAGCCGCTGGAAGCGCTGATCATAGAGCCGTGCCATCGGAGTGACGAGGGTCATGCTGTCTGGCTGAAACCCCGGGAGCCCATTGGTGAACGGAAAGGCCAGGTTCTCTACATCATCCATGCGCAGCCCTACATGCGCTTCCATAATACTACCCGAATTGGCCGGGCTGGAGGACAAAATCAGGCAGCTAAACCCATTCTTTGAGCTCCGCCTGAACTGATGCAGCCTGGGCAGCCAGTCAAAGCCGTGCTTTTTTAGTTTTTGAGCTAGTGCATCAACGACGCCCTGCTCCTGTAGAGATGTGGAACGCTCCATTCGGGTTAAATATATCCTTGAGTAAATGATGGTATGATTGGTGGGCATAGTCCTAAACGCGGCACAGGGCAAAAGGTTGCAGAAAAGAAAAAACTGCATGCGGGAAGGAGCAACAGCACATTGCTCGCGCCGGCTACTCACCACCGGCGGGGGCACCTTTAAAAAAACTTTAACCCCAATGGTCTTGTTAGGCGGTCAATAAACGGCGTAATTTGCCCGTTTAAGGACAAACCACAAGACATACATACATGAAGAAATTGCTCTTTTCCGCCGCATTCCTGGCTTATCTCCTGCCGGCTTTCGCCCAGGACAATACAGTAAGCAGTGCCGAAGATTCTGACCCGCGCGCCAAAGCCATTCTGGATGAAATCCGGCAGCGCTTCGAGAGCCTGGAATCCCTGGGAGCCGATTTTACACTTGATATCACGTTCCCGGAGGAGCCTACCGAATCCCAAAAAGGGAAAATTGCCAAGCAGGGTGATAAATTCCGTATGAGCATGGCGAGTCAGACCGTCATTTCCGATGGGGAAACGCTGTGGATGATTTTCGACCACAATAAGGAGGTTCAAATCAACAATATGCCTGATGAGGCGGAGATGGGGGGCATGGTCCTTTCGCCGGAGTCCCTGCTCAATTTCTATGATCATGGCGATTTTGCCTACTTCATTACCGGTGAAGCCCGGGAAGCCGGGCAGGTCGTTCAGCAGATTGAGTTTAAGCCTATGGACCGCAATGCGGAGTATACCAAGCTGCGCATGAACGTCAGCAAAGCAAGCAAGGATGTAGTCAGCGTGACGGCTTTTGGCCGGGATGGGTCCCGCTATAAACTCAGCCTGGACAGCCTTGTCCCGAACAAGCGCTTCCCCGCCGGGCACTTTGCCTTTAATAAAGCTGATTATCCTGACTACTACGTTGAGGATTTAAGAGAGTAAGAAAAATTCGCATAGTTATATCTTGAAAGGGTGCGGCACAGGCTGTGCCCTTTCTGATTTGTACTACCTTTGCAGGAAATTCTGATACGTATGGGGTTTAAGTCCTTCCTTCTCAAACCATTTGCAAAAAAAATTGCCCGCGATATCGACCGCTGGTCTGCGGATGCTGTAGGCGCTCAGCGCAAGGTCTGTCATCAACTGCTCGCCAAGGGGCAGCATACGCGTTTTGGGCGCGACCATCAGCTGAAGGCGGGAATGCCTTATGAGGCTTTCCGTGATCAGGTGCCGGTACGGGACTACGAGGCTTTAAAGCCTTACGTGGAACGCATTAAGCAGGGGGAAAAGGACGTGCTCTGGCCGGGCTTGCCCAAGTATTTTGCCAAAACCTCCGGCACGACTTCCGGCGTCAAGTACATTCCGCTGACCAAAGACAGCATGCCCAACCACTTCGGGTCTGCCCGCAATGCCCTGTTCAACTACTATGCCCGCACCGGCAATGGTCGCTTTCTGGATGGCAAAATGATTTTTCTGTCCGGCAGCCCGGAGCTGGAAGAGGTGGGGGGCATTCCTACCGGTCGGCTTTCCGGCATCGTCAACCATGAAGTGCCTGGTTGGCTGCGCACCAATCAGCTGCCGGGCTACAAGACCAACTGCATAGAGGAGTGGGAAGAAAAACTGGAGCGGATTATAGACGAAACCATGCAGGCAGACATGCGCCTCATCAGCGGTATTCCGCCATGGGTGCAGATGTACTACGAGCGCCTGCTGGAGCGCACGGGCAAGCGCACTGTGAAGGAGGTATTCCCCAATTACTCCATGTTTGTTTACGGTGGCGTCAATTTTGAGCCTTACCGTGCAGCCCTGGAGAACCTGGTGGGTGAGCGCATAGACAGTGTGGAGACCTATCCGGCATCCGAAGGGTTCATCGCTTTCCAGGATTCGCAAACGGAGCCCGGGCTTTTGCTCAATGCTGACTCCGGTATTTTCTTTGAATTTATCCCGTTGGAGGACATCCATAGCGACCATCCGCGCCGCCTTTGGCTGGACGAGGTGGAAGTGGGTGTGAACTACGTATTGATCATTAATAATAATGCCGGGCTTTGGGGCTATAATATCGGCGACACCGTGCAGTTTGTTTCCAAAGACCCTTACCGTCTTGTGGTTTCTGGCCGGGTGAAGCATTATATCTCGGCTTTTGGCGAACACGTTATCGGCAAGGAAGTGGAAGAAGCCATGAATGCTGCAGCGGCCCGGCATCAGGTGCGGGTGGTAGAATACACCGTGGCTCCGCAGGTGAGCCCGCCTGAGGGTGGTACCCCTTACCATGAGTGGTTCGTGGAGTTTCAGGAAGCCCCGGATGACGTGGAGCAGTTTGCTGCCGATCTGGACCGGGAAATGGTGCAACAGAATATCTATTACCAGGACCTGATCGACGGGAATATCCTTCGGCCGCTCAAAATTCAGGTTATGCAAAAGGATGCCTTTCGAAATTATATGAAAACGCAGGGCAAGCTGGGCGGGCAGAACAAAGTCCCCCGTTTGAGCAATGACCGCAAGATCGCAGACCTGCTGTCGCCCTGGAAGGCATAGCATTAAGGAAAAAGTTGTACATTGCCCGCTGCTGCCGGCTGCTCTGTCGCGGTTGCCGGGTACGCCCGGCAGGTGAGGAAAGTCCGGACAACGTAGAGCGCCACGCCACCTAACGGGTGGGCTTCGGCTTACGCCGGGGACAGAAAGTGCCACAGAAAGCTATACCGCCTATACCGTAGCTGTTGGCAGGTGGGCAAGCCCGCCTTCGCCGAGGCTTCGGAGGGCAAGGGTGAAAACGTGCGGTAAGAGCGCACGCTCTGCTTTGGCAACAAAGCGGAGGGGTAAACCTCGTGGGTTGAAATGTCACGTACATCCCGATCGGGCATACGCCCGGCTGAGTTGCTCGCTCAGCTCACTCCGGTGATTCGGGAGGGGTAGGCAGCTCGACCCTGCTCGTGAGGGCAGGGCTAGATAAATGACAGAGGTCCCGGTACAACCGGGATACAGAATCCGGCTTACAGGCTTGCAGCAAAAACAAAAAGCCCGGTACTCCATGTGAAGTGCCGGGCTTTGTTTTTCTTGTTAGCCTTGCTGCTTATTCGAGTTCGCCCATTGAACCAAAGTCAAACAGCAGAGAGAACCGCAGGGTATTGTCCAACGGGTTCCGCTGATTGGTGGTCGGTACGAGGTAAGAAAAGTTCAGGCCAAAAATATTGTACTTCAGGCCCAACCCTACCGTCAGGTACTTCCGTCCACCTTTCTGAAGGTGTTCATTGAAATAACCTGCACGAACGGCAAACTGATTATCATACCAGTACTCAACGCCGAAGGAGTACATCAGCTCCGTGAGCTCTTCCCGCAATCCTTCCGGCGCATCGCTGAAGGAAGAGAAAATACCACTGATGGAAGATTGCTCCCGGTAATCATCGATACCGATTTCGCCGGTTTCATCACAACCATCTCCCTGACAAGGGGTAGGAACCATCAGTTTATTGACATCGGCAGTCAGCGTCAGTTTGTTGTACTCGTCCAGCTCCATCGTGTAAGCGGCGCCCAGGCCAAAGTTGGCAGGTAGAAAGTCCCGCACAACAGAGTTGGTGTAAGTAATACGCGACCCGATATTGGTCAATGCCAACCCTACCATAAGCTCTGAATCACCGCGGTCGGTGTCAATATCTGTGCGGTAGGTAAAGGCTACGTCAGCAGCCCCGGCAACGCCAGGCTCAATGGTTTCGCCACCTTCCACCTGCTGACCGGCAGCAAGGTTGGAGTAGATGAACTTACCCGTAAGGGAGGCAGAGAAGTTGTCTGTCAGTTTACGGGCGTAAGCAGCAGAAACTTCAAATTCGTTCGGTTGGCCGATTGCCAGGGGCTCGCCATTTTGGTCCGTAAACTGAATGCTGCCCAGGGAGAAATAACGCAGCCCAAAGCCGAGCGTCTGCAAATCATCCAGCTTATAAAAGCCGGTCAGATAAGCAAGGTAGACATCATTCAGCCCCAGGTTTTGCAGCCAGGGCGTATAAGTTGCTGACATCGCGAAGGTTTCTTCGGCAAAGACCAGCTTGGATGCATTAAAGTGGATGGCGTTGGCATCCGGAGATATGGCAATCCCTGCATCACCCATCGCGCCCGAGCGGGCATCCGCTACGATACGCAGGAACGGGACAGCAGAAACAACGGTATTCGTACAAGGTGTACCGTCAAGGTTGTAGAACCTGCCTTCTTCTTCGTAGCACTGTGCGTCCGCTTGCCCAACGAAAATAAACAGGGCCGCTACGGACAGAAGGAGTTGTTTAAAGAGTAAATTTTTCATGAGACGCTCACGGTTTTTCCAATTGATGTTGCAAATATACAAGTTTGTAGACTAGTAGGGGGTGTTTCTGACAAGACCTTATCATAGGAGGATCGGGTCTCACTGAAATACATACTACAAACGGTATACCAAAGGTTGCATTTCAGGAGTTAAAAAAATTAACATATTGCAAATTACTTCAAAATCACGAGCTTCTCGAACTCGCTCTCGCCGGTGCGTGCCTGCAAGCCGGTGCCAAGTGCCCTTACCTTTACCTTGTACAAGTAAACGCCCCGGGCCAGCTGATCGCCGAAGTCGTCCCGGCCATCCCACTCAATGCAGTCGTCCTGCCGCAGGGCACCATCGGTGACCATCGTTTGCTGCAGGGTTTTGACCAGGCGGCCGGCAACGGTATAGATTTGAATCAGCACGTCGACTTCCTGATTGGCCAGGTTGTGGTCAAACTGAAAGCAGGTGCGGTCGGTAAACGGGTTGGGGTAGTTGAGTACATGCTGCAGGGCGACCTCTCCTGATCCGGCAACGACAAATTCCGTATAGCCCGTCGCGGAATTATTGGCCACATCCCAGGCTTTGACCTCAATGCGGTGACGGCCTTCCGGCAGTTCATTCATCGGGTAGCGAACGGTCCCCCTGGTGTAGTCATCGAGCTCCGACTCGTAAAAGTCGTTGAGGAGCAGCGCATTTTGGGTGTCTTCATTCAGCACGCCTTCCAGATCGTGGCCGATGCTGTTGCCCACTACGTTGATACCATTATCATCGCTAAGCTTCACCAGCAGGGTCGGTTTGGGGTCTACCACGCTGCCAAACACAAAGTCTTCTGTGTTCATATAGACTTCCACCTGTGGCCCCATATCGTCGGCTATGGCATTAGGGTCGGTCCCGCCGATCTGAATGGCTTCGTAAGACCCGGCGGCATCGAGCATCCGGCTTTCATCGGCTGCATAGTAGCTGATTTTGCCGCTGCCCAGTTCGTAGTTGATATCTTTAGGCACTACAAAGGTGAATTCAAACTGCCCGTTAGCGACCGACGCCCGGCCCCGGAAAATCACATTATTCTGAATACGGTAATTGAATACGCTATTCTCGCCCTGCCCCAGAGTGCTGACGATTTGCGCTTTGTCGAACAGGGTGGGGTAGACGATGCCGTTGAAGTCGGTATCCACATTCCCGTTATTATCCAGTACGACTCCTGCAATCGTTACTTTTTGCAGTGCCCGCAGGGTATCGCTTCGCAAAGAATCCTGTGGGTTGAGCGGCACGCCATTGACGGATGTAGTGGCTACGTTGTACCTGGGCAGCGCCAAAGGCATTGACGGGTCGCCGATGAGGGTGAACTTTCGGGTGTTATCTGTATCGTCTGTTTGGTTTTTTCCGAGCAGATAAGCTTCTCCCACCGTGTAGGGCAGCCCTTCCTCCGACTTTGACAGGATATATTCCATCGCATTGGCCGTCAGGCGCTTATTTCCCCCTGTGAAAACAGGGCGTACGGTAGTCATTAAAGCTGGCGCTCCTCCCCGCGGGTTGAGCAGCACTTCTTCTCCTGCAGAAACGAAGGAGGGGTCGTCAAATCCAGTAAAGGTACAGGTAGCAGTGATGAAGATGGGCATGTTGTTTTTATTGTCCCAGCCGAGGATGTCTGAAATATTAAGCACCCGCTCCTGTGCCCAGCCTTTGGGGCCACCATGACCCAGGTAGGTCACGGCAAATGCACCTTTGAAGACAGACCGGTTGAGCTGTTCGGTAGCCAGTGGGTAGCGCTCTCCACCGGGCGTAGACTCTTCGGGGAATGCATCCAGATAAATTTTTTCGAGGTTCATGAACGGTGCCTGAGCCTGAACCGCTTCTGCGACGTCATCTGCGTCCCGTTGATGCGTATTCGTATCTCCGTCATCGGCTACAAAAACCAGCTGATTTCGCCAGTCTCCAAGGGTACTTGCACTTTCGTCGTAGTGTACAATTTTGTCGACGATGCCTTCCAGTTCCTGATTGGATTTTACGGGTAGCCGGCCGACCGAAATATTCAGGTCGCCCCGCAGCGGGTCATTGGAGCTGCTGCCATAAAGCACCGCGTAGAGGTCATCTGTAGGGTAAGCAAAAACCGGGTGCAGGCTGTCATCCTGATAGGAGGGCACAAAGTTGCCGCCCAGCTCATAAATATCCCGGTTGTCAAAGGAGGCATCTCCTACCAGGAGCAGGTATTTGAACTTATCGGAGCGGTCGTAAAGCATGCGGCAAAAGTCTCGGATCGCTGTAGGTTCTGCCCGGCCTCCGCCGAATTCATTGAAAATTTGTTCCGGCGTGACCAGCTCTATGGAGATGTTGTTAAAATCTGCCCGGTGTTCAGCCAGGCGCAAGGCTCCCGCCTCAAAATCCGGGTGGTAAATAATAACCAAATCCGCATCGGTAATTCCATGTACGTTCTGATTCGGTACTTCTCCAATCGCTTCGGGCACGAACAGAGTGCCAGCAGGGTCAAAAGCCACGAACTCGCGTAAGCTGCCGGTTTCCACACCAAAGCGCAGGATGTTGCCGGAGAGGCTGTACTGTTGCGCCCGCGGCTGCAAAGGTGTCGTTACGTCCCACACCTGCAGGTTCTCACTGGCATTCTGCAGCTCAAAAGTGGAGGAAGGATAATTCAGGGTTTCGATGTCGCGGAATGCTGTTTGAGCGCCGGTAAAGCTGTAGATCAAATTGCACCGTACATTAAATTGTACCCAATCGACCCATCCTTCACTGTTGTCACCGCTGCCCTGTGGGAAGGGGTAACGCAAGGTGACGTCGCTGCTATTGGTGTTCACAAAAATAGAATCAGATATTCTGGCGTAGCGGGCATACTGAGACGTGTTGTCAGAGGAGGTGTTAATGGCTGGGGTGGAATCTGCCAGGTTGCTTTCCAGGGTTTGACCTGCCACATCCATTAGGAAGGAAGAGCGGATCCGGGCACGCAAGGCAAGCCGGGCATCCACATAGACGGGCTCGGTTTGTACGAGGTTGTCAAACTGGAACAGGTCCGGGTAAGTATATTCCCGGGCAACCTTAAAGTGATCGCCAAACCATGCCTTACCAGCGCCCTGTGTCTTAGACCACTCGTGGAAGATGTTGATTTCTTCGGGCTCAAAGACGCTGCGGTTGTTGTAAGTGGAAGTGGTGTAGGCCGTATTGCTCAGTGAAGATTGCTCTGTAATGCGCTGCCCGTTGTTGCTGCCTACCTTTATAAAGTAGTAATTGGCCCTATCATAGGGGTTCTGTTGCCAGAAGAACTTCCGTTCGGCCTCATCGTAAGCCCATATGCTGGCTCCCTGGCCATAGAATACCAGATAATCCCCATTATCAAAACTGCCGTCGCTGCCTCCTGATACCCAGATGGGCAATTCTGCCAGGTCATCTGTTCTCGGGGCTTCAGAGTAATAAGGCAATTGCCCGCCCGGTATGCCCAGTAGTTGAATCCGGGCCGGGTCGATATTGTCAATGTCCATGCCCAGCTCATCCCTGAGGAAGGTGTAGGTCAGCTTATGCATGCCCGTTTCCGTAACGGCAATTTTGTAAATATCGCCATCGCTCAGTTTGGAGGTCTCGGTATTGTTGGGCCCGCGGAAAGCGAGGTTGCTGCCCGGGTCCGGCCGGAAACTGATGCGCAATTTAAAGCTGCTGAGCCGCTCGTAACGGCTACCGCTTTTAATGATGGGCACGAAGCTCAGGCTGCCGTAATACCCCTCCCGGTGGCGGTTGACCCGGGTTTCAAAGTTCAGCTGTTCGCCCAGGTTTTCCGCAGCCAGGGGCGCTTTTTCCCAACTAAAGGAAGTATAGGAGGCATCCAGCACTTCCACCCGTATCTGTCCCTGTCCTTCCACCTTGAAACGCTGGTAAAAGATCGGCAGGACATCATCACCCTGAATGGCTCCATCAAAAGCCCAGTAATGCGCTACCCGGCCATCGGCCAGAACGCGCTGTGGCTCGGATGTCCAGTCCAGTTCTTGAGAGATTTCCATAGGGAGCTGTGCCCGGAGGGGCGCTGCCATGATCAGGAATAAACACAAGGTGTTAAAAATTTTCATGGTATACTTCTTTGAAAAGTTGGGCAGTTCTTTTGTCAAGCAATTAGCTAAGCCTTAAAATTAACAGTCTCATGCCGAACCAGTTTCGAAAAATTTGGTATGTTGCCTGAGCCTTTTGTAAAATTAGAAGGTTTGTCAGAAAAACGGCGAAGGTTAGCGTGTATTGCTCGTTAAGAGATACGGAAATGTCGCCTCCGCATGATTTCTCCTGTTGCGGGAACCAATTGACCAATAAACAGCCTAATGGGAAGACTACTCACCATACTTTTTTGTTCAGTACTGACGGCAACTGCACTCGATGCACAGGACCCGGTGTTCAGTCAGTTTTTTGCTGCCCCTATGCAGGTTAATCCGGCATTTGCAGGTACGACTTTTGCGCCCCGTATTACCGTAAATTACCGCAATCAGTGGGCGGACTACGAAGGCGGGTACGAAACCTACTCCGTAGCTTACGAGCAGTCGCTGGAGGATTTGAACAGCGGTTTCGGGATTGTTGTTCTTGGCGATGATGCAGGCAATGGCATCTACAATACTACTCGCTTTCATGGGGTGTACAGCTACCGCATAAAAATTAACCGTACATCCGCTGTCCGCATAGGTGTGGAAGCCGGAATGATTCAGTCGAGCCTCGATTGGGATCAGCTCATTTTTCTGGATCAGCTTGACCCCATCACGGGCGCTTCCGGCGGGGGCGGCGTGCCTACCCCCACCGAGGAACAGCGCCCGGTCAACCTCAATAATACCGCAGTTGATATCGGAGCAGGGCTGCTGTTCAACAGCGAAAATGCTTACGCGGGTTTGTCCCTGAAACACCTGAACAGCCCGGACGAAAGCCTTCTTGGTATTAATGAGAACCTGGGAGCGGGGCTGCCGTTGCGTATTACGCTGCATGGTGGCTGGCAAATCCCCCTGATTGCAGGCAATAATAGCCGCAATAGTGCGTTTGTATCTCCGAACTTCCTTGCAGTAAGGCAAGGAGAGTTTGCACAAATCAACGGAGGTGCGTATTTTGGGGTCGGAAGTTTTTTTGGAGGTGCCTGGTACCGGCACACCATTAATAATGCCGATGCAGCGATCGCCCTTTTTGGCGTCCGTTACGGCGTCTTCCGCTTCGGTTACAGCTTTGACCTCACGCTCAACAGCCTGACGTTAGGCAATACCGGAGGGACCCACGAGCTTTCCCTCACGATTAATTTTGAGGACAGCAAGGAAGCTCAGCGGCGGCGCAAAACGTCCCGCTATAACAATTGCTTTAAAATGTTCAACTAGCCCCGGCTGGTTGGGCGCGAAGGAAAACAGTGGCTCGCCACTATTTAAAAATTTTCGGCTTACGGCAGCGCCGGATTTGGTGTATCGGCATGTAAATGGCGTTAATTTGCAGCGTTCATTTCCCTATGCCATCATAAATTGCTAATTTCCCGCCCTCAAAGGAAAATGTGGTGGTCGGATAATAGTAATGTACTACGCTCCAATCCTGAGTGCCTGCCACTTCATGCTCAAATAATGGCTTTTGAAAAAGCTGTTTTTGATATTAAATGTATTTGTTGGTCGATTCTCAAAAACAAATTTTCTACTAATGAAAAATCTGCTGAAGTTTAGCGCATTTCTTTTTGGTGCAGCGCTCGTGCTCAGCTCCTGTGGCGGTGGGGAACGCTCTGCCACAACAGGCTGGAAGTACAACGACACTAAATGGGGAGGCTATGAAAAACTCGATTACGATGGGCAGGTCGCAGGGCCTAACCTCGTGCTGATCGAAGGGGGTACCTTTACAATGGGCCTCACTGAGCAAGACGTAACTTACGATTGGAACAACATCCCACGCCGGGTTACCGTCTCCTCTTTCTATATGGACGAAACGGAGGTATCCAATACCGATTACCGGGAATACCTCTATTGGATTGACCGTGTCTTTGGGGAGTCTTACCCGGAGGTTTACCGCAATGCCCTGCCGGATACCCTGGTTTGGCGCGAAGAACTGGCTTTTAACGAGCCTTTCGTAGAAACCTATCTGCGTCACCCATCATATGACAATTACCCCGTGGTAGGTGTGAGCTGGGTACAGGCCACCGAATACTGTAAGTGGCGTACCGACCGGGTGAACGAAATGATCCTGGTTGAAAAAGGTATCCTCAACCTCAACACGGAGCAAAAAGACGAAGACAACTTCGTAACGGAGTCTTACCTCGTTGGTCAGTATCAGGGGGATGTCCGTAAGAACCTGAAAGATTTGCGCACCGGCGGAGAGCGCCCGGTACGTTTCGAGGATGGTATCGTGATGCCGGACTACCGCCTGCCCACAGAGGCAGAGTGGGAATACGCGGCGCTGGCCCTGCAGGGCAATCAAACCTCGGAGAAGGACGAGCGGATCTCTGACCGCCGTTTCTATCCATGGGATGGAAATACCGTTCGCTACCAGAAGCGCGACAAGTATCAGGGTGAAATCCTGGCTAACTTCAAGCGTGGAAAAGGTGACTATATGGGTATGGCCGGTAACCTGAATGACGATGCGCATATCACCGCGCCGGTCCGTTCTTTCATGCCTAATGACTTTGGCCTGTACAATATGGCAGGCAACGTCAATGAATGGGTGCTGGACCTCTACCGCCCACTGACAAGCGCTACGCTGTCTGATACGGAGAACCACGACCTGAATGCCTACCGTGGTGGCGAGTTCCAGCAAATGGAGCTGGATGAAGATGGCCGCCCGGTGGAGAAAGACAGCCTCGGCCGTTTACGCTATCGCTATGTGACGGACGAAGAAGCTGCTACCCGCGACAACTACAAAACGGGTAAAGTATACAACTACCTGGACGGCGATAAGCAGTCACAGGCTTATTACGCCACGGGTGAGCATACGTTAGTCAGTGATGAGACCCGTGTTTATAAAGGCGGGTCCTGGGCAGACCGTGCATTCTGGTTGTCTCCGGGTGCACGTCGATACCTGGATCAGAACAAATCCTCGCGTACCATTGGTTTCCGGTGTGCGATGACCCGTACCGGCTCACCGAGCGGCAATGATGATGTTGGAGGGCACCAATTCAACACCAAGCGCAAGCGCGGCAGCAGAAGATATTAACCAACTTGCTGATGCTTGTATCGACTAAGTATCAGTGAAGTATACTGAAAGCCTTCATTCCGGTCCGAGCCGGGATGAAGGCTTTTTTTAATACGTTCAAACTACCATGAAGTCAATCGAGGAAATTTATCAGATTTTTGTTGCATGCGGGAGCGTGACCACGGACTCCCGGAAAATCAATACCGGCGATCTCTTCATTGCCTTGAAAGGCGATCGCTTTGATGGGAATCAGTACGCCGCTCAGGCTTTGGAAAAAGGGGCGTCCTACGCGGTGGTTGATGATCCTGCCGTAGTGGATGGAGAGCGCTACCTGCTCGTGGAAGACACCCTGAAGGCCCTTCAGGGATTGGGCCGGCACCACCGGCGGCAGTTTGATATCCCGGTGCTGGGCATTACCGGGAGCAACGGGAAGACCACTACAAAAGAGCTGGTAGCGGCGGTGCTCAGCCAAAAGTATCAGCTGCACTTCACGCAGGGCAATTTCAATAACCACATCGGTGTGCCTCTGACTCTGCTGGCGATGCCCCGGGATACGGAGTTTGCTGTAATCGAAATGGGGGCTAACCATCAGGGTGAGATTGATGAGCTAAGCCGGATTGCAGAACCTTCTCACGGGCTGATCACCAATATCGGGAAGGCGCACCTGGAGGGCTTCGGTGGCATAGAAGGCGTAAAAAAAGGCAAGTCAGAACTGTACCGCTTTCTGGCCGAGCGGGAGGGGCTGGTTTTCATCAATCAGGACGAGCGATTTTTGCAGGACCTGGCTTCCCCCTGTAAGCGGCAGGTCAATTACGGAAGCGGTGCATGGGATGCTGAGGGGTATCTCCCGGTGGAATTAACAGGAGAACAGCCCTTTTTGTCCTTCGCTTTTCGGGATCCGGTCTCCGGCAGCAGGGTGGAATCCGGTAGTAAGCTCATCGGGCGGTATAATTTCAATAATATAATGACTGCTGCAGCCCTGGGGATGCACTTTGGGGTGCCGGGGCAAAAGATAAAGGCAGCGGTAGAGGCTTACCTCCCTGAAAATATGCGGACGCAGATTTTTGAAAAAGGTGGGAACACTTACTTCATGGATGCCTATAACGCGAATCCGACAAGTATGCGCAATGCCCTGCTGGCCTTTGCTCAGATGGAAGCGTCGCAGCGCATCGCAATTATGGGGGAAATGCTGGAACTGGGGGCAGATAGCGAGCAGGAACACGCCGCAATAGTAGAGCTTGCTTTGGAGCAGCCCATGGCGTCTGTTCTTTTGGTTGGCAAGGCATTTGAGGCACCGGCAAAGGCAGCTGGTTTGCCGCACTTCCCTGATGTACAAGCCTTACGGACCTGGTTTGAGCAGCAGGATTATCAGGGCGTGCACATCATGATCAAAGGCTCGCGGAGCAACAAGCTGGAGGGCTTGCTTAGTTAAAGCGTTCCAGCGCCTGAAGCAGGCGTTCGGGCAGTTTGCCCTGACAAGCTTCCAGATAGTCGTTATAGGAACAAGGTACGAGGCGGTGTCTTTGCAGCTGATGGTGCGTTTTTACAGGTACCTGCATCCACCACCGGTTACTGCGCTCGCTCCGCCAGAAAGTGATTTGGTAGTCGTGGTCTTTGAATTCCACGATATACTCCGCCAGGCCCTCCATCGTTGACGGGAAGTCCCCCTTTCGGTGGAGGTAACCATCAATGAAGTACCAAATCATTTGAGCCATGAGCTGGGCGGTCTGCTCCATGAAATCCATTTGTGGCTCAAAGCCATAAATGCCAAAGGATTTCAGCTTGTCGCTCATGCCGGCATAGCGGGCAATCTGGCAGGCTTCGTCACTGCTGAAGCCGTTAGGGGAGGGGCGTTCCTGCCCCAGGGCCTCCATACCCTTGATGGCAGAGAGGTTGAAGCTCAGCAGGTCCCCGTCCCGGATGATCGGCTCGAGCTCCGGCAATTCTGAACGGGCTTTGCCCAGCCGGACATAGTCAAAGTACCGCTTCTGTAGTGCCGTTAGCGTGGCCGGAGAAAGGTAATGGGCCTGCCCGCCAATAAAGCTCAGGTGGAAAAGGCTGGAGCGCGGGCTATCGATAATTTCCTGAAGGTAAAAAGTGCCGGTATCACGTACAGTAGTGTGGTAAGGCACCTTCTCATCTACCACCACCAGATTGATGAGGTACTGCAGTTCCTGATAGGCTTTATATTGTGCCAGTGCCTGCGCCGGATGGCTGCCGATGAGAATGGGCATCACTTCGCTTTCCAGCAATTCCTTAATAAGCGGGATAAGAAAAATGCTTTCCTGTTTGCGGGCATTGCCCAGATCCGCGATAGGCAAACCTTCAAAGGGGCTTTTGAGGGCATACAGGCTTTGCCGGACCACATCGGCTTGTTCGGCGCCCAGGCCGAGGATCGCAACAGAGCCCTTGGCCAGAGTCGGGAAAGTCCGTTCGTACCGCTGAATAGTACTGCCCAGGCAATCATCAGGAAAAGAAGAAGCCAGCGGTTTAAGTGGTTGTAGCCAGTTGTGAAGCATAAGAAGGCATAGGTTTTGTCTGTACGGCGGGTAAAGATAGGGTGTGGTTTCTATATTTGCGCATGCATACGGAAAAGGAGCCACTCTACACGACCCAATTCTGGCTGTTATGCCTGAGCCATGCCTTGTTTGCGGGAAGTTTCAACATGATTATCCCGGAGCTGCCTGCGTACCTCGAAAGTATGGGCGGTGAAGATTACAAAGGGCTGATTATCGCGCTCTTTACACTTATGGCGGGGTTGTCCCGCCCCTTCAGCGGCCGGCTGACCGATACAGTGGGGCGGGTGCCGGTCATGGTCTTTGGCTCCATGGTGTGTGTAGTTTGCAGTTTGCTTTACCCCCTGGTTTCCGGGGTAGCCGGGTTTCTTTGGCTACGGTTTTTTCATGGCTTTTCCACCGGGTTTAAACCTACGGCTTCTTCTGCTTTCGTAGCTGATATTGCGCCCCCATACCGCCGGGGCGAAGCAATGGGCATACTGGGAGTGAGCATGAACCTGGGCTCCTCTATCTTTCCGCCGGTAGGCAGCTGGCTGGTGCTGGCCTACTCCATAGACCTGATGTTTTACGTGTCCTCCGGATTAGCGTTGCTTTCCATTCTGATTCTGATGGGGATGAAGGAGACGCTGCCTGAGCGGCAGGCTTTCCGGCCAGGGCTGCTAAGGGTGGGATGGAAGGATTTCCTTGAGCCTACTGCGGTGCCGCCAGCGATCATTATTGGTTTGTCCTACGCCTGTTTTGGAGTATTGCTTACCGTTGTGCCCGATCAGGCAGATTATCTGGGTATGGCCAACAAAGGGCTGTTTTTTACCAGTTTCACCGCGATGGGGCTGCTGTCCCGCCTGATTGCCGGGCGTTCCTCCGACCGGTTCGGGCGGGAGCCTGTTTTGCAGCTGTCCCTCATCCTTACTGCCGGCGCTTTAGTGCTTTTGGGGTACGCCAATAGCCCCCTGATGCTGATGGTGGGGGCTGGAGCCCTCGGATTTTGTACCGGAGTACTTGGCCCGACTGCATTTGCCTGGGTGGTAGACCGAAGTGACAGCCGTTACCGTGGCCGGGCAATGGCCACCGCCTATATCGCTCTGGAGGTGGGCATTGGGGGAGGCGCGCTCTATTCTGCCTGGGTATATGATAATACGCCTGCTAATTTTGCGGAAGTTTTCCTGGCTTCCGCTTTGCTATGCCTCCTGGCGCTGGGCTATCTGGAATGGCGAAAACGCACCCATGCAAGATAGTTAGTGTACGAACTATTTTGTACTTTTGCAGGGCCTTGTTAACCAGGAAAACCAAAGCTCATGCAAAATCTACTCGAACAGTATAAAGCCAAGCAGCCTGAGATTGTCTTTGAATGGAAAGACGCCGAGACGGAAGCCGAAGGCTGGATTGTCATCAACTCCCTTCGTAATGGTGCTGCCGGCGGTGGCACACGGATGCGAAAAGGGCTGACCAAAGAGGAAGTCATTTCTCTGGCTAAGGTCATGGAGGTAAAGTTTTCGGTATGTGGCCCGGCGATTGGCGGCGCCAAGTCCGGTATCAATTTCGACCCTTCCGATCCCCGCCGCAATGAGGTACTGCAACGTTGGTACGCGGCTGCACTTCCTATTCTGAAAACGTACTACGGCACCGGTGGCGACCTCAATGTGGATGAGCTTAAAGACGTCATCCCCATTACCGAGCGCCTGGGGCTATGGCATCCGCAGGAAGGTATTGTGAATGGCCATCTCAACTCCACCCGTGGCGATAAGGTGAAAATTATCGGACAGCTGCGCTACGGCTGCGCAAAAATTGTAGAGGATCCCCGTTTCGTGCCCGATGGGCATAAGTATGCCGTTGCGGATTTGATTACCGGTTTTGGGGTCGCAGAGTCGGTCCGCCATTTTTATGAGATCTACCACGGTACTTCCCTGGAAGGCAAAACCGCCATTATTCAGGGCTGGGGCAACGTCGCTTCAGCAGCAGCAAGCTACCTTTCGCTTTCAGGCGCGCGCATCCTTGGCATTATCGACCGGGAGGGCGGCGTGATTAGCCGGGAAGGTTTGGGCATGGAAGAAGTAAAGGAGCTCTTTGTCCGCAAGCAGGGGAATAAACTCGTTGCGGACGAATTATTGCCATTTGAAGAAGTCAATGAAAAGATTTGGTCCCTGGGTGCTGACATCTTTATTCCGGGAGCAGCCTCGAAGCTGGTCACCCGCGAGCAGGTAGAGCAGCTGGTTGAAGGCGGTGCAGAGGTCATCTCCTGTGGTGCCAACGTACCCTTTGTCGATGATGGCGTATTTTTTGGCCCAACAGCGGTCTGGACGGATCAGCAACTCAGCCTGATTCCCGACTTTATCGCCAACTGTGGCATGGCCCGGGTGTTTGCCTACTTCATGAAGGCAGAGGCAGAAATGACGGATGAAGCCATCTTTAGTGATGTGTCGGCTACGATTCGTGGTGCACTGGAGCGGCTGAAAGAACAATACCCGGACAATAGTAACCGTATTGCTTCCAATGCTTTAAGCGATGCACTGCAGCACCTGATGGCTTTACCGGAGCCGGTTGCCGTTTGATCTTGTTTTCCCGGGTGGTGAGGCCTTCAAAATAGAGGCGAACAATTAGTGAATAGTACAGAAAACCAAAATTATTGCTATTTTTAGATCGAATTTATATGAGTAGATGCAACCCAATGGTTTGGACTGCGTAGAATTATGCAGTAACTTTGCGTCTTAATCTTTCTGTACGGCAGTTGTGCGCATGCACTTAGGGCATCATATGCTGCCGGCAGATCGCGATCATTTTACCGATTTAAGTAATTAAACGAAAAGAAAAAGATGTACAATTGCCCCCCAAATGGCGGCAACGTTAAAGGTTTGGCAGGCATAGCCTATCAAGCCTTTTCTGTTATCTCATCTTAAATTAACATTAATCCCTATGACTATGACAAAGAGAAGTACCCTTCTGCTGACTCTTTTATTCTTCATTGGAGTTGCCGTCCTCCATGCTCAGGAAGAAGAAGAATCCGGTGCCGATTACGGTACCCCGAAAGATATGATTGAATTTGGTTTGCACGGTGGCTATTTCTTTGTAGGTGGCGATGTGCCTCATCAGCCCAGTTATGGCGTGGGTTTCCACGTTAGAAAATCACTGGACTACGTTTTCTCGGTCCGCTTCGATGGCTTTTACGGCTCAGCCCGTGGAGAAGAAGGTGATCCGGTTGATGACGATTTCTTCGAGCATGAAACCACCTATATTTCCGGTACGGCTTTTGGTATTATCTCAGCCAATAACCTTCGCTGGAACCGGTCTACCCGTAAGACCAATCTCTACGCCCTGGTTGGCGTAGGTGGTGCTGCCTTCAAGCCCAGAGTGAATGTAGATCAGCGCAGTGGTGACCTGACAAACCCTGCTTTTTCCATTGCCCCTCATGTAGCTACCGGTGCCGGTATAGCTTTCCGTATCAGTGACCGGATGAATATTGGCCTGGAGCATCAGATCTTTTTCCCAATGGGCTCCCTGGGCGACAATATTGATGGTCAGACCATTCAGGGAGGTGGAAACCGCACCCTTTCCCGGGACATGCTCAACTACACTAGTGTCCGGCTTAATTTCAATATTGGCAATGCGACCAAAGCCTCTCCTCCGCTGTATTGGGTAAACCCAATGGAAAACGTGATGAACGAGCTGGATAACATCAAGAAAAACCAGGGCGCTGCCCTTCAGGATTCTGATGGTGATGGTGTGATTGACGCTATTGACCAGGAGCCAAACACCCCACCTGATGTACCCGTAGATACTAAGGGCCGCACGCTTGATAGCGACCGCGATGGCGTGGCCGACTACAAAGACCGGGAGCCTTACTTCCCTCCACGCCCGGGTGAGCGGGTGAACGAGGAAGGCGTGGTGGTCAATCCTACTTCTGTGCCTGGCGGTGGCGTGAGCGAAGACCGTGTCCGGGAAATCATTTCAGAAGAGCTGCAAAATTACCAGCTGCGGCAGAATGAGTCCGGTGGAGCCGGTGGTGGTCAAATGACCGAATGGTTTCTGCCAATGATCCACTTTGGCACCGATAGTGACCGCATTAAATATGCAGACTACGGAACGCTGGCTTCCATCGCCCGTATGATGAAAGGCAATCCTCAGCTGAGAATTGTGGTGACCGGCTTTGCGGATGCATCTGCACCGGAATCCTATAATGATGAGCTGTCTTACCTTCGTGCCAAAGCAGTTGTTGATCATATGGTGGCCAACCATGGCATTGGCCGTGGCCGCTTTGTCGTTCAGTGGAAGGGCGAGTCTGAGCTGCTGGTACCAAGCGGCAACAGCTACATGAACCGCCGTGTGGAATTCCGGGTGGCGCAGCCAGATGATGTGGAGATGGACCCGCCTGCAGGTGTCAAAAAGGAAGAAGGCGGATTCTAAATTAAGGAGTAACCGCCCGCCGGATTTTCTGTGAAGTACTCCGGGGAGTTTGTTTAGAGACAAGACTCAAAAGAAAGAGCCCTTTCGCAAATCAAATGCGAAAGGGCTTTTCATGTTAGAGAGGAAAGAGAAATGTGAGCCCTGGATTTGGAAGATATAAGGAACGAAATAAAGGGGAATCACGTCTGCTTTTTGCAGTTCTTCCGTTTCCAGGTACACATTTACTCCGAGCTCTACAGTTCACTTACTATGAACATCAGCAAAAGTAAAGCAGGCAGGGCAGAATCTTTGTAACACTTTTTCAAAAAAAAGACATAGCAGATTCAGGTAAATCAGCCTGGTGAATTACTTTAATAGTTTAATTTTCAGAATATAACGCTGTGAAGATTAGATCTCGTCGAGGTCCTCGATTACAACGATGCTCTCCTGATATTCCTGCTCATACTCCTGTATGAGCTCCGGCGTGGCCTCCTGAGTACTTGTAATAACTCCAATAGCGAAAAGGAATGCGATAATAGCAGTCATAGTTTTGAATTTTTTGTTCGGTATTCAAAACTATGGTGGTTTGCCCGCACAGTTGATAACACTTTTGCAAAAATAAGACAGGTCAGATTATACTGGTTTTTTGGAAATTTGGTTAATAACAACTTAGAAAGCAGTAACTTAAAGGGGGTAAAAATTATGCTTAGATGAAGTTCGCCGAATTGATAAGTCTGGCAAAAGTGGTCTCTCCTAATAAAATCAAGCAGATTGAGGTGTTGGGGAATACGGGGGAAGTGCGGTCCGGTGTTGAAAAACTGTACCGTGACCTGCAAACAGACAAGTACAAAACCGAGGAGGAAGCTTCGAGCGCATTTTACGGCCATTCGAGATACCGCAGGCATTATTTCAACCGCCTGAAGCGGAAACTACGTGAAAAGCTGGTGAACACGCTCTTTCTCGTCGATTTAAGCCAGCCGGATTTTTCTGAATACCAACGTGCCTACTACAGTTGTTACCGTTACGCCTCCGCTGTGCAGATACTGATAGCGGGGTATAGCCGCAAAGCAGCGGTTGCACTCGCCAGAATGACGATCCGAAAAGCTGTCAAATACGAGTTTTCTGATATCATACTGCAAATGGCCAAAATCCTGCGTTACCATTATGGAGCTATGGAAGGTGAGGTGAAAGCATTTGAATACTTCGACCAGTTAATTCAAGTCTATCAACCTGTCTATCAGGCGGAGCTGAGCCTTGAAGGTAAGTATACTGAGTTAGTGATGTACTTTAATGCACCTCAGTCAAACCGGGAACAGTTTTACGATAAAGCCAAAGACTATGCCCGAATAGCAGAGCACCAAATGAGTGTTTATAGCGGGTACAAGTTGTTTTTATATGGTTTCTCCATCACTACGATTCAGCACCAGATTATTTATGACCACAAAGAACTACTGAAAAGCTGTGACCACGCAATTGCTTACTTCAAAAGCAGGAAGGACCGTTCCTCATCGGTTGCGCTGTTTTCTTTTTCTTTCAAGAAAATACCAAGCCTCATTGCCCTCCATGCTTTTGAACGGGCCGAGCAGGAAATCGAGTACTGTCTGGGACTGACCCGAAAAGGGAAGAACAACTATTTTAAAGTCCAGGAGTATGCCATTATCTTATACTTTCATTCGCAGCAGTATGAGCGTGCACTAGAGGTCCTGGAAACCGTTTATAATACAGATCAGTTTGACTGGCTGCCTGCGCAAAGCCTCGAAGCATGGCGGATTTATGATGCCTATCTCCATTTGTTCTTTGAAATAGGCATGGTAAGCCAGCAGCCAACTTCCAATAGGAGGTTTCGGCTGACACGGCTGCTGAATAATGTGCCTAAATATGCCAAAGACAAGACAGGAGCGAACATAACGATACTGACCATTCACGTCCTTTTTCTGCTGCAGCAGAGGAAGTATTCAGAGATCATAGACCGGATGGAAGCCCTTAAGACATACACCCACCGATACTTGAGAAAAAATGATGATTTTCGGCGCAATTGTTTCCTGAAAATGCTGCACAAGATACCTGCCTGCGGGTTCAATCGGATTGCAGTAGTACGGAGAACAGCTCAGTTGCGGAAAAGAATGGAGGCAATGCCCATTTCCGAAACACGGCAGGACCTTGAATCCGAGATCGTTCCTTTCGGACAGCTTTGGGATATTGCGCTCGAATTACTCGACGAATAGGCCACTAGGCCTTTTTCGGCAACTGAATCGTAAAGGTGGTACCTACGCCCTCTTCTGACCGCTTGACAAATATCTTGCCGTTGTGGTACTCCTCCACGATGCGCTTGGCCAGTGAAAGCCCCAGGCCCCAGCCTCGCTTTTTGGTGGTATAGCCCGGTCTGAATACTGTCTTGAACTTGCCTTCCGGTATGCCTTTGCCACTATCTGTGATGTCGACATACACAAAGTCCTGGTCATCATAGATTTCAGCTTCGATGAACCCTTTGCCGTCCATGGCATCCAGGGCATTGCGCAGCAGGTTCTCCACTACCCAGTCAAACAAATGAGGGTTGATGTGGACGGTTTTGGCAGGTTCATCCGGTGCAGGGAAACGAAACTCCACTTTTCTCGAAGCCCGGCGCTGCATATAAGCCCGGCAGTCGTCCAGTTCTTCGTAGATATTAATGGGCTCCAGCTTGGGAGCAGAGCCAATTTTGGAGAACCGGTCAGCAATGAGCTCCAGTCGGCTCACGTCATTGCGCAATTCACCCACCACTTCCTGTACCTCTTCGTCAGACTCCCGGATGAGCTTCAAGTGCTCAATCCAGGCTACGATAGCTGAAATGGGCGTGCCCAGCTGATGAGCGGTTTCCTTGGCCATGCCCACCCATACCCGGTTTTGCTCTGCCCGCCTTGCAGAACTAAAGCCCATGTATCCAAAGCCTACAAAAGCAGCGATGAGGACAAACTGTACAAACGGAAAGTAACGCAATTGCCGCAAAAGGGTAGACTCCTTATAGTAAATCCGGTGGGCAGTACTTTGGATGGGCTCAAACCCATCTGCTTCCATACGGGCTACCTCCTGCATAAGGTACGCCTGGGAAGTATCACTGGTATTCACACTGAAATCCACCCTGCCCCGGTCATTGACCGCAATCACAGGAATAGTGTTGTTGGCCTGCAGGATGTTCAGGTGGAGGGTAAGGTCTGGCTGAGGGCAACTGTCATTGATGATGGCAGCGATTTCGTCCAGGTTGTTGAGCCGTTCCTGAGCCATTACATAAAGAGCTGCCTTGTGCCGTTCCTCTTCTGCCAGCTTATTGGAAAGGTAGGTCGTATAAGCCATAGAGATGGCAACGATAATGGCGCCGGCGATGCCTAAATAAATTTTCCAGCGGGATTTTCGGTTGTAGATATCCATATGGGGTATCAGTCTTGAACTTATTGTACCGGCAAATTAGCAATAATCTGCCCGGGGACGGTTTTTTGGCGGCTTAGCTTTGTAATTTGTTTTAGAACGGTAGCGGGAAAGTTTTATTTTCGGGTACCACAAACAACAAGGACATGAAGTACTACAGTTTTGTTTTTGCCGCAGCGCTGCTGCCGTTTATGCTCTTGGCTCAGCACAGCCGGGAGTGGAGCGCTGTGCAGCAGCCTATTCAGCAGCTTTTTGATGGAATGCGCGCTGCTGACAGCACTGCTGTGCGCGATGCGTTTATGCCAGATGCAGGCATGTTTACAGCTGTAATCAATAAGGAAGGCGTGCCTACCTTGCGCAAAGGCAGTCTCGACCGCTTTGCAGACTACGTAGGTCAGGTAGAGGAAAACGCAATGGATGAGCGAATCTGGAGCTATGACATTCGTATAGATGGTCTTTTGGCTACGGCCTGGACTTCTTACACCTTCTTTAATAACGGAGCACTTTCGCACTGTGGGACCAACGCCTTTGAGCTCTTCAAAACAGCAGACGGCTGGAAGATTTCCCACATTACAGATACCCGCAACACAGAGGGCTGCCTGACCGAAGCGCCCAATAACCGAGCAGACATTGATACCTTGCTGAATGCCTGGCACAAAGCTGCTGCAACAGCTGACGCGGATGGTTTCTTTAGCAAAATGACCAAAGACGGTATTTATCTGGGCACCGATGCTACAGAACGTTGGCTGCGTGACGAGCTGAAGGCATGGTCTGTAAAAGCCTTCGACCGGGAAGTGGCCTGGCTTTTCAAGCCCTACGACCGGGAGGTTTATTTCTCCAAAGACGGGCAGACCGCCTGGTTTGAAGAGCTGCTGGACACCCCGCATATGGGCATCTGCCGGGGCTCGGGAGTCCTTACCAATACCGAAAAAGGCTGGCGCATCCGCCACTACGACCTGGCCCTAATGGTGCCCAATGAGCGCATGGAAGCCGTCCAAAAGGCATTAAAGGAGTAGCTACTGTGGAAAACTATTCTCCACAGACTGGATTTCGTTGAAATTTATATTTACCTTGCCAATAATGGACCCTGATTCCATTCACGGAAGTAAAGTCTGATGGATAAATACATTAACTACCTGCTCGCGGATATCGCAGCGGCTACTGTAAGCCTTCCTGTACATGTGCTGTCTTTTGATTACGATGATGACGAAGACACCCCCTTTATTACTGCGGAGGAGGAGGCTAAGATGGCGCCCCGGGAGATACTCGCCAACTTGGTTGGCTTAAAGCGGGAATGGTTTCCGCCTGGCAGCCGTCTTTCAGAGGCTCAAATGCTATTGCTCACGGAGGCACTGACGGACTGCCTGGATGCCCACTCCTTTATCGTTAATTTTCCAGCTGGTCTGCCTGCCCCCATTCGTTACCAGGTATTGCTGGCTGAGCTGGAGAAGGAGGTCCCGGTATTGCAATACAACATCTGGCAATTGGATTTTTGTGAATACGAACCCAAAGGCTGCCCGTTCGGGGAGGCTTTTTGCCAGTGCCAGATTTATGAACGCTGGCTGGATCAGCTCAAAAGCAGTGGACCGGACGCAGAGTCCGCAGCGAGCCTGCCTGCTTTTCTCTTCGAGCCTCAGGAGGACGACTATTCCCTGGAGCGTTACCGGGCAGAGTGGGACGAAACCGAAGAAGAGGAATGGGGCCTCGACGCAGACAGTGCATTCGGAGATGACCTCTTCGATGATCTCGATGACTTCGATTTCTTCTTTGACGATGATGAAGTTCGCTGGAACTAATGGTTTCCTCCTTTATTCAAACCGCTCCTTCAGCTCCTGCCAGTCCTCTTTGAGCCCCTTCGCTGCATCATCAAACAGGGCATCCGGCTCATCGAAAATGGCTTTTGTTTCTTCCTGTATCTTTCGCAGGGTGCTTTTGTCTTTTCCTTTAAGCTCCTTCACGAGCCCATCCCCATAGCGCTGATAATAGTACCGAAGCGACTGCCTCCAAAACTGCCGCTTTTCCCTTCCTGTCATTTCCGGCTCGTGCAGGTCATAGCATTCTTCCACATAGCTGCGGAAGGCCGCATCGTATTTGGACCACCCGGGGTCAGAAGCAGGCAAATCAGCCGACCTGGCCTCCTCCAGTAAATCGTGGTATTGGTCCAGGAAAGCAGTCTTGTCTGCCCCGCATGTACTACGTGTGCAGGCACTAAAGAAGAGTGCCGTCAGCCCGGCAATGCAAAGGTATCGGCATGTTTGTGCCAGCATAGGAACTTTTTTATTCGGTAATGTCAACCCGAAAATAACGGTTTGACTGTTCAAAAATTACGTTAAAAACTGTATTTTGAGGCTTCATTGTTGTTTGAAGCGCTACGACCCCCAAAAGCCCGCTCTCTGTTCCGCATAAATAAAGTCCGGTGCCAGATAAGCATGCCAAAAGGTGGTCGCGCTGCTCTTTGAAGTTGAACCATGAAAATCAAAGCTCTTTTTACCCTTAGCTTTTTGGGGCTTTTTGTCACCATCAGCATTTCTGCACAGTCGGAAGCCCGGTTTGGGCAAGTTCCACCGGAGGCATTAGCCATGAAGGTCTTTTCAGAAAAACTAACCGCGCAGGTTGTTCTGCGTAAGCCATAATATTATCTTTTCATTAAACCCTGGATGATGAACCATCTACGTTTCGCGCTAGTGTTGCTAGGCATTTTCGTATTAACTTACTCAAACGCTCAAAAGCCTCCAATGAAGTGGGGGCAAGTGGACCTGGAAGAGCTGAACATGACCACTTGCCCGGAAGACACCACTGCTGCTGCTGTAATTCTTGGGGATTATGCCACGCTGAAGTTTGACTTTGGGCAAGGCACCCGCTATATTTTTGAGCACCACCGCCGTATCAAGATTCTGGATAAATCTGCCTTTAATTATGGTGATGTGCAGCTTTACCTCTATGGCGATGACCAGATCAGCGGGCTCAAAGCGCAAACGATTTCACGGGGGTCCGGGCAGACCTTCCGGCTTAAAGGCCGGGATTTCTATGAAGAGGAGGTTGCCGATGAAGTGAAAGCACTAAAGTTTACTTTTCCGAACCTGGAGGAAGGAGCGGTCATTGAGTACACCTACACCATCACCTCCGACCGGATCGTACAACTGCGCTCCTGGTACTATCAGCACGATATTCCGGTCCGCTGGAGCGAACTGCATATAGATATTCCGGTCTGGTTCGAATACTTGTTCCTGACCAATGGCCGCAGCCCGGATATCAACGAGCAGGAGCGGCTTACGCAAAACTTCCGTGTGGTACAGTATAAAACGAAACAGGCGGGTATGTCGGGCACTGTAAAGCAAGCTTCAGGTACGACTACGATGTCCGGAGAAGTGACCCGTTACCGTTTAGTCATGGAAAATGTCCCTGCACTAAAGGAAGAAGCCTTTATTACTACAATGGACGACTATCGGGCCAGCCTGCGTTTTCAGTTGCAGGCAGTGCGATTTCCGAACCAGCCTGTGGATCAGATTCTTTCTTCCTGGCCGGATGTGGCCAAGCGCCTGCTTACCTCTACTGCTTTCGGGCTCCAATTCGACAAAAAGCGCAATCAAAAAGAGTTACTGGAAGCGCTTGCTCCTTACCTCCCTGAACAGGGGACGCCCTCAGAAAAAGCGCTTGCTGCTTATTATTACCTGCAGGATGCGTTGGAGTGGGACGGGTCGTATTGGTACAACGCAGAGGAGAGTGTCCTCGAATGCTTTGATCGGAAACGAGGCTCCAGCGGAGAGCTAAATCTTATTTTGATGACCGTACTGAAAGCGCTGGATGTGGAGTGTTATCCAGTGTTGTTAAGCACCCGCAGTCATGGTAAAATGCTACAGTTGTATCCCATCGTCCGGCAGTTCAATCACATGGTTACAGTGGCGAGGATCAATGATCAGCTGCTTATTCTGGATCTCAGCGATGATGAGCGCCCGGCAGGCGTACCCCGCAAAGCCTCCCTCAACAAAGTGGGCTGGCTGGTTAGCGAAACGAACCCACAGTGGATAAATATTGCTCCTCCCGGGGCAAGTACAGCAAGGATGTTTCAGATGAGCCTTTCTGAAAACGGTGACCTGTCGTACCAGCTACAGACGAAATCCGAAGGCTACCACGCTGTAGACATACGGGACCTGGTTTCCGGAGCAGAAGGGGAGCAGGCGCTGGCAAAGGAGCTGCAAAAGCACTTTCCGGAAAGCCAGGCGGAGGGAATGCAGGTTGCACTGCCTGATAACCCTGTGGATGCAGTGAAGTGGGGCTACACTGCGCAAGTGCCGGGTGCAGCTCAGGCCTTCAATGATTTTATTTATTTCTCGCCCTGTATCTTGCCTTATTTCGAAGAAAACCCTTTCCAGAAGGCCGAACGTAGCTATCCGGTAGACCTGGCCCACCCCTTCGACGTGCGGGATGTTTTCATTGTTGAAATCCCGGAAGGTTATGTGCTGGAAGAGATGCCGGAATCTGCTAGTTTTGCGCTCCCCGGCAAGGCGGGCAGGTTTGAGTTTACTCCGACCGAAACTACAGGGAAAGTCAACCTGGTGTATAGCCTGCGCCTCGATAAAACACATTTCGAACCCGAAGAATACTTAGCGTTAAAGCAGTTCCTGGACCTTGTCATCGAAAAGCAGGGCGAGCAATTCGTATTCCGAAAAAAGACCTAGAACCATGAGAGCATTGATACTGGCCATCACCCTGGCTTTTGCGCTGCCTGCTGCGGCACAGCACTATGCCGCGTTTACTATTCCCGACAGCCTGACAGAAGGCGCTAATGTGGTAGTGCGGGACTATAATGTGGACCTGGATATCCGGTCCGGGAAAAAAGGGTATCTCAAAGTGGAAAAAACATTAACACTGCTTAATGAAAAAAGCAGTGCCAATGAGCTGGTTATTTACTACGATGAGGGGACCCGGGTCCGTAAAATTGAAATTGTACTGTACGATGCACTGGGCCGGGAACTGCGGGTAGTGGATAAAGATGAAGTGAAGGACTACTCTGCTGTTTCGGGAGGCACCCTTTATGGTGACCGCCGTATCAAACACGTGGAGGTCAGGCATAATACTTACCCTTACACGATTAGCTACCGATACGAGCGTGAGCTGGAAGGTATTGACTTTGCTGCAGGGGAAGAGTGGTACCCGCAGCACTTTGGTTACAGCGTAGAGGCTGCCCGGTTTTCCTTTAGTGCACCAATAGATTTTCCAGTCAATTATAAGGGGTACCGTCTACCGGTTGAACCCACGCGCTCTAATGCTGGAAATGAATGGTCTTGTACCTGGGAGGTGAAACACCTGAAAGCCCTGCCTCATGAAGCTTATGCCCCGCAGGCTGAAGAGTTGTTGCCCAAGGTGGTTTGTGTGCCGGGCCGGGTCAGTATTGAGGGTTACGAAGGGGAATTTTCGAGTTGGGAAGCCCTCAGTAAGTACATACACACGCTTTGGGAAGGGCGGGGCGTACTCCCTGAAACGGTAAAATCAGAAATCCAACAACTGGTTGCAGGGGCTACTTCAGATGAAGAGAAGATTGCCCGCCTTTACCGCTACCTTCAGCAGAATATGCGCTATGTCAGTGTACAGCTGGGCATTGGGGGGTGGCAGCCCTTTGATGCCGAATACGTAACAAAAAACAAATATGGTGACTGCAAAGCCCTGACCAATTACATGTGGGCTATGCTCAGGGAAGTGGGGATTGAAGCATACCCGGCACTCATCAGGACAGGTGGTGCACCGGTCAAGCTGGATACCGCCCTGGTCAAAAGCCAGTTTAATCATGTTTTATTGTACCTGCCCGGGCAGGACAACTGGCTTGAATGTACGGTTCCGGTTGGGCCGCCACAGTACATCTATTTCGGTAACCACGACCGGAAGGTATTGCTTGTGAAAGAAGAAGGCGGAGGTTTGTACCATACGCCCCATCTGGGGTACCTGGACAACATCCGGAGTGGAAAGACCTCCGTACAACTCAGTGAAACCGGAGATGCCCGCCTCAGCCAGCGCTTTCAGATGGCCGCAAGGGATGCAGAACGCTGGCGGGCTATGGATGCCTATTATTCGGAAACAGAACTGAAAGATGCCGCCCGGGAAAACTTGCTGGCTGCGCCCGGGCTGCTCATCGAAAAACTGGAGGTGTTGCCAGAACCCGATAAAGCGGCTTGCCAGGTGTTTTTGGAGGGCCAATCTGAAAGGTTCGCCTCCAAAGGGGGAAAGCGTTTATTCCTGCCGCTGCTGCCAGTGGTTGCTGTCGGCACTGCACCGCCTCCGTGTGAAAACCGCCGCTGGCCGATAGCCATAAGAGAAGGCTTTACCTGCCGCGACACCGTGAGTTACCAGCTACCTGATGGCTATGAAGTGGAGAGCATCATGGAAGAAACAGCCACCCTTGAGCACCCCACAGGCTACTATCAGCTAAAAGTTGACCATCAGCCGGGGACCATAACCATAGTCAGGGTGCTCCAGCGCAAGATGGCAGAACTGCCCCCTGCTGCCTACGAAGAATTCCGTGCCTTCTGGCTGGAAGTTGGAAAGCTGGAGCGGTCGATGGCGGTACTGGTCCAAAAACGTACTTGAACTGGCTATTAAGCGGACTGTAAAAATATTTTATCTTAGCGGTCTAAGCTGCAATGAAAACATGTCCAAGCCGAATCCTATATATAAGCAAATATGCCAGGCTAAATCAGAGGGCCGCAAGTGCTTCGCCTTACTTATTGATCCCGATGAAGTAAGCATAGATGGCTTGCCTGCTCTGGCAGAGCTGGGCGAACAAACAAACGTGGATTTTCTGTTTGTAGGCGGGAGCTTGCTGGTCCATAATACCCTCTCGGCATGTTTGCAGCAATTGCGTACGTCCTGCAATCTTCCGCTGGTGTTATTCCCGGGCAGCCCGCTGCAAATCGATGATAATGCGGATGCCTTACTCTTCCTGTCCCTCATTTCCGGCCGCAATCCGGAACTCCTCATCGGGCAGCAGGTCATTAGTGCACCCTATCTCCATCATGCGGATCTTGAGGTGATCGGGACCGGCTATATGCTGATTGACGGAGGGGCCGCCACCACTGTTTCCTACATGAGCAATACCACGCCCATTCCGGCTGACAAGCCTGACATAGCCATGGCGACGGCTCTCGCCGGAGAGATGCTGGGGCTGAAACTGCTGTACATGGATGCCGGCAGCGGTGCCCGATACCCCATTTCGGAGGCCATGATACGCCGGGTCGCCACTAATACACAAATTCCGCTCATCGTTGGCGGCGGTATCCGGACCCCGGAACGGGCTTTTCAGACTGCCACTGCCGGTGCTGATGTCATCGTGGTAGGCAATGCTATTGAAAACGACCGCCGCCTGCTCCGTGCTATGGCCGAAGCTGTGCATGCCGGTGCAAGCTGATGCTTTCGGGAACCTTCTCGGGTTGAGCATGGTTGCACTACTGAAATTCAAAACACAACAGATTTGGAACAAGGAACTGTCGTTAAATCCACAGGGAGCTGGTATCAGGTACAAATGGCGGATGATAGCGTGTTGGACTGCCGTATCGTCGGGAAATTTCGGCTCGAAGGTCAGAAAATCACTAACCCCGTAGCAGTAGGCGACAGGGTCGAGGTAGAACGTAGTGAAAAAGAAGATAACGGGACCATCCGGAATATCCTGCCCCGCCGCAATTATGTGGTCCGGCAGTCGCCCCGCCGCCGTCACGATCTTCATCTTCTGGCCAGCAACATCGACCAGGCCATCGTTATTATGACCATTACCCAGCCGGACCTCAAGCAGGGGTTTATTGACCGGTTTTTGCTGATGACGGAACCCTATGAGATTCCTGCCATCATTGTCTTTAATAAAGCCGACCTCTACGATACCGGACATGTGGGCGTATTTGAATACCTGCGCGACATCTACGGGCACATTGGCTACCAAGCGATTTTGGTCTCTGCTCTGGAAGGGCAGGGTATACCCGAACTCAAGGCATTGCTTAAAGATAAAACCACGCTCATTACAGGTCAGTCGGGCGTGGGCAAGTCAACGCTCGTCAATGCCGTGGAGCCCGACCTGGAGCTTCGTACACAGGAGTTAAGTGATTATTCGGGTAAAGGGCAGCATACCACCACCTTTGCGGAGATGCATGCGCTGCGTGAGGGTGGTGCGATCATTGATACCCCAGGCATCAAGTCGCTGTCCTTCATTCATCTGGAGCCGATGGATGTGGCCCACAATTTCAAGGAGTTTTTCAAGTACTCTGAAGACTGTAAATTCGGCGGCAACTGTCTGCACCGCTCTGAGCCCGGATGTGCCGTCCGGGATGCGGTGGAGTCAGAAGAGCTAAGCGTGCTCCGTTACGAAAACTACCTGACAATTCTGGAAGAAGTGGAAGACCAGAATTACTGGGAGCGCCATAAGGGGATTTAATTCCAGCCGCAGGTACCTTCACTCCTGAAAAAAGCGCACCTTTGCGAAAAATTGAACAATGGGGTATAAAAGCCGAAAACGAAACTTCAGGAGCCGCCGGGAGCGCTTCCAGGATACTATGCGCAAAACCCGCTTGTTTTTCCTGTTCCTCTTCATTGCCATCCTGTTGTATGGCCTTATGAACCGCCACGATATCTGGGCCTATCTCAAGACCTATATGTACTAAATAAAAACGGGGGCAGCTTTGATGGCTGCCCCCGTTTTCCGTCTTTGGTTACGGTAGATTATTCCGGCTCGAAACCAAGTATGATGTTGAAGTTGCCCAGGCCCTGAATGGTCCGATCCGCACCAGGCTTATCGAAGCCGATACCGTAATCGAAGCCAAGTGTACCAAACATAGGCAGGAAGACCCGAAGGCCAAGACCGGCTGAGCGGCGGAGATCAAAGGGATTGTACTCCCGGGTGGATCTCCATGCATTCCCCCCCTGTGCAAAAGCCAAAACGTAGATCGTTGAGCTCGGATTGAGCGAAAGTGGGTACCGGAGTTCTAATGTAATCTTGCTGAATACTGGTGTGGCCAGCGTTTGACCTTGGCGTGCCGGGTTGATATTGGCAGGAAGTTCCGTTTCCTCGTAGCCCCGCAATGAGATAATATCCACACCCTGGAAACCGAACTGTTGGTTGTTAATACCATCACCACCCAGCAGAAAGCGCTCAAATGGGGAGGTACCCAAACGCGAGTCGTAAGAGCCCACCATACCGATTTTGGCTTGAGCCTTGAAGATGAGGTCCCCCACGATTGGCGTATACCAATCCGCATCAAACCGCCACTTGTGATACTCTACGAAGCGGAAGCGCTCCTGTACCGGCTCAGAGGCGTAGTCCCGGTCCGGGTTGAAAAGAGAATAGGGTGGGGTAAACTGTACAGAAAGTGAAATCCGGGATCCATCTTTCGGGAAAATCGGATCATTAACCGTAGAGCGGACCAGAGTCTGTGTAATACTAAAGTTGTTGAACTTTCCATTATTCACAAATTCATTCTGATCGGTAGTGAACGCTTGTCCGGCCCATTGAATCAAAGTGAGTTGCTGTAGATTTAGGGCAGTGCTGGTGACGAAGTTATCATCCGGCCACCTTAGGCGCTTACCAAGGCTAACAGATAGCTGAGCAATACTCAGACTGCTTGGGTTAGTTCTGCTAAAGCTGCCCGAAAATTTGTTGTAGAAACCAGCCACGGTAAGAGAGTTGGGCTTTTTGCCACCCAGCCATGGCTCAGTGAAAGTAGCGTTATAGGACTGGAAGAAAGCACCATTAGTCTGCGCACGTAACGACAGGCGCTGACCATCACCCTGCGGTAAGGGGCGCCAGGCTTCCTTGTTGAAGAAGTTGCGCATGGAGAAGTTGTTGAACGAAACCCCCAGCGTACCAATCACACCCTGAAGGCCACCCCAGCCAGCGGAAAGCTCCAACTGGTCGGAGGGTTTTTCTTCAAGCGTGTACTCGATATCCACAGTGCCCCGCTGCGGATTGACCGGCGTATTGATACCCAACGTCTCCGGGTTGAAGTAGTTGAGGTTCATTAGTTCCCGCTGCGAGCGGATGATATCGGAACGGCTGAACTTCTTGCCCGGAAGTGTCCGGAGCTGACGGCGGACCACATGCTCGTGCGTGCGGTCATTGCCTTTGATCACCACTTTGTCGATCGTCGCCTGAGGGCCTTCAAATATTCGGATTTCCAAATCAATGGAATCGTCTTCCACCGCCACTTCAATAGGGTCTACCTGGAAAAAGAGGTAGCCGTTGTCCATATAAAGCGTGCTGACATCCCGTCCATCCTGACTAAAACTCAGGCGGGTCTGCAGCAGTTCCTGATTGTAAATATCCCCTTTGGAGATGCTAAGTACGTTGGCCAGGGTTTGCTCATCGTAAATGGAGTTGCCCTTCCAGGCGATATTCCGAAAATAGTACTGATTGCCCTCGTCGATATTGATTTGGATGTTGAGCAAGCCGTCTTCATCCCGGTATAGACTATCGCTTTCGATGGCCGCATCCCGGTAGCCCAGCGTATTGTAAAAAGCAACGAGGGCCTCTTTATCTTCCTCGTATTCGTCCATAATGAATTTGGAGGAGGCGAAAAGGCGGCGCTTCTCCTTGGTGTCCTCCATTTTTTTGCGCAGCTTCTTGCCCTTGACGTTGTCGTTGCCCACAAAGTTGATATTGCGGATTTTCACTTTGTCCTTCCGGTCTATATCAAAGACCAGGCGGACCGAGTTCGGGCGGATGGAGTCCGGGATTTCCCGAACAGTGGCTACGGCATCCAGATAGCCTTTACCAATAAAATAGTCTTCAATGGCTTCGCGAGCGTTGGTCTTGACGTTTTCAGTGACAATCCCGCCTTTGAGCAGGTATTTGTTCACTTCGTCGTTGAGGTCATCATGGACGGATTTTTTCACGCCCTGATAGGAGTGGCGGGTGAGACGGGGGCGCTCCTGAACATGGATTTCCAGGAAAACAATATCACCGATTGTTTTTTCCTTGACGATTTTGACATCCGTGAACAGGCGCAGTTTCCAAAGGGCTTTAATCGCTTTTTGGATTTTAGGCCCTGGAATGCGGATTTTATCACCTACGCGGAAGCCCGCGATACTGATCACAGCGTTATCATCACTATAGTCTGCGCCAACGACTTTAATGCCGCCGATTTCGTACTCCAGCGGTTCGCCGTATTCGAGTACCGGGATGCTGTCTTGATCAGCTTGTGCCAGGAGTGGCAGGCTCAGCACCAGGAGAGGCAGGCTCATCAGGCACTTCAGAAAAAAGGCTTTTGTCTTCATCTGCATAGAATCGCTTTGCAGGTATGTCAATTGTTTCATGTGCTTCTGTTGCAAGTTGCTGTGCTTTTTTAGCGCTCCCAAAGCAGGGGCACAGCTGGCGCTGGTACTTTTCTGAAGCCGTTTTTCATTGGCTTTCAGTGGATTTGCCCGCAAAAATAAGCGTTGTAATCAGCAAAACCGCATATTCCGGTGGCGGATTAGAAAAAACTACCTTAAGGGGACGCCTTGCTGCCACCTGAGGTTGTATGGGCCCGGTGAAAATTCTCTTATTGCAGTCTGTTTTACACCAATTGTTCACTGGTTTTCCCAAACCGCCGCTCTCGCCGCTGATAGTCGATAATAGCCTGGTAGAAATGAGCTTTGCGGAACTCTGGCCAGTAGGTAGGAGTGAAGTAGAGTTCTGCATAGGCAATCTGCCAAAGCAGGAAATTGCTGATCCGGGTTTCTCCACTGGTGCGGATGAGCAGTTCCGGGTCAGGCATACCCTTCGTACTGAGGTGGCGCCCCAGGGTGTCCTGATTGATGTCTTCCGGTGCCAGTTCTCCGCTTTTGATCTGTTCGCTCAGGCTTTTGGCGGCTTCCGTGATTTCCCACCGGCCACTGTAGTTGAGTGCCAGGACCAGGGTCATCCGCTTGTTGTGCTGGGTTTTCGCAATGCCATCGAGCAGGGCCTTGTGGGTAATATCCGGCAGTTTGGAAAGGTCACCTATTGCCTTGAGGCGGATGTTGTTTTTATTGAGGGTTTCAATTTCGTTGGACAACGTTTCAACGAGCAGGCGCATCAGTGCACCTACCTCCAGCTTCGGGCGTTTCCAGTTTTCTGTAGAAAAAGCATAGAGTGTAACGTATTCTACCCCCAGTTCGGCAGCAGCCTCTGTGACTTCCCGCACGGCGGTTACCCCGTTTTTGTGGCCAAACACCCGTGGCTTGCCATGCTGCTTAGCCCACCGGCCGTTGCCATCCATAATGACTGCAATATGCCGGGGGAGTTTATCGAGGTCTATTTGTGATTTTAATGCTTGCTGTTCCACGTCATCGCTTTTATGCTGGCCCCTCGTTGCCTAAACTTTTGCCTATACGGCCTGTTAAGCAACTGCCTGAATCTTAAGCAGGCTAAGATAAGGCCAGGATTGGGGAAACAGCCACAAATGTACACACTTTCCGCCCAAGTAAGGGGAAGATAGGCTGTAAATTGTCTTATCTTTGATCTCCTTTAGCAGGCGCTGCTGGCCGGGACCTGTTCTGTCTTTCCGATCAGAGGTGCTTGTCTCCCCGTAAATCTTACCGCTTTGTTATCTCATTTGAAAGCCGCAACTAAACTATGCAAACCTTAGCCGTGAATACAACATTTGACCAGTTTGAGTACAAGCGCCCCGATTTTAAGCGCTTCGAAGAAGACTTTCAGACTGCCCTTGATGCTTTCGAGCACGCTCATGACGCAGAGGAACAACACGAAGCCTTGCGCCGTATCAACGATTTGCGCAATACCTTCTCTACCATGTATAACCTCTGCATGATCCGGCATACAATGGACACCGGAGATCAATTCTACGAGAAGGAAAACGAATACTTCGATCAGCAAACCCCGGCCTATCAGGGGCTGGTCAATAAATTCTATGCTCAGCTGCTCAGCGCAAAATTCCGGCAGGAGCTGGAAGCACGATGGGGAGCACAGCTCTTTCGTATTGCCGGGCAGAGCCTGAAAACCTTTGATGACTCCGTGCTGGAGCTGCTGCAGGAAGAGAATAAACTGAGCAGTCAGTACACCAAGATCAAAGCGGGGGCAAAGATCGAGTTCCGCGGCAAGGAGGAAAATCTGTCTTCCATCATTAAGCATGAGACGGATAGAGATCAGGCGACCCGCCGGGAAGCACAGCTCGCTAAGTGGGGCTTTTATGAAGCCAATGCTGAAGCCATTGAGGGCGTATTCGACCAACTGGTCAGGGTCCGCCATCAGATTGCGAAAAAACTGGGCTACGACAACTTCATCGGGCTGGCCTACGACCGTATGCTGCGCTCCGATTATAACCCGGAGATGGTAGCTAACTTCAGGGAACAAGTCAAAACGCATATTGTGCCCATCGCGCAGCAGCTGTACGAACGGCAGCGCAACCGCCTGGGGCTGGACAAACTCCGCTTTTACGATGAAGACCTCCGCTTCGCCTCCGGCAATCCGGACCCTAAAGGCGAGCCGGGCTGGATCGTAGAGCAGGCAGAGCAAATGTACCGGGAGCTTTCACCGGAGACGCATCAGTTTTTCCGCTTTATGCAGGATGCTAAACTCATGGACCTGGAAACCCGCCCCGGTAAAGCCACCGGAGGATACTGCACCTTCATCGACGGCTACAAAGCGCCCTTCATTTTCTCTAACTTTAATGGCACAAGTGGTGATATCGATGTACTAACTCACGAAGCCGGCCATGCTTTTCAGGTATACAGCAGCCGGGATCAGGGCATAGGAGAATACGTATGGCCCACAACAGAGGCTTGTGAGATACACTCCATGAGCATGGAGTTCTTCACCTGGCCCTGGATGGAATCCTTCTTCAAAGCAGATACTGAGAAATACAAATTTGGTCACCTCGCGGGCGCTATCCACTTCCTGCCTTACGGTGTAGCCGTGGATGAATTCCAGCATTTCGTGTACGAAAACCCGGACATTACGCCGGAAGAGCGCAACGCCGGCTGGCGGCGGATTGAGCAGAAATATTTGCCACAACGCGACTACGATGGGTATGATTTTCTGGATGCCGGGCGCTTCTGGCAGAAGCAAAGCCACATCTTCAACGTGCCCTTCTACTACATCGACTATACGCTGGCGCAGATTTGTGCCTTCCAGTTCTGGAAAAAAGATCAGGAGGGGCACGAAACGGCCTGGAGCGATTACCTGCGGCTGTGCCAGGCAGGCGGCAGTCAGTCCTTCCTGGAGTTGGTCCAACTGGCTAACCTGCGCTCTCCCTTCGGGGATGGCTGCGTCGCTTCAGTGGTGGATGTAATCAAAGACTGGCTGGAGCAGGTGGATGACCGCTCGTTCTAGTGGATTGAGCTGTAAATACTTAGCCACTTAACCCCGGCAGTAATCGGGGCAGTCAGGGCTTCAGGAGCAATAAAATGAGCAGCCAATACGGGCTAGTTTTTCTCGATCCGGTCCCGTACGGAAGGCGGTAGATTATCCAGATTGCGCAGGGTGTCCACAGCGGTACTGTCTGTAGCGGTCGAATCTATCGCCGTTACTTCCGGCCGGGCAAGAGGCGGCTGCCGTTTTTGCCGGGCTTGCTGCTGCATCTGATCCAGCGTAACGACGGCTTCAAGGTCCCAGTTGGCCCGGAGCTGTTCCAAATCGCGGGTGTACATGAGCTCGGGTTGCCGGTAGGTGTCATAAAGGCCGGAATCCCAGCGCCCATTGCCATTCCAGTCCTCCGTAAGGCGTACCGTGAAAGTAGCCGGGCGCAGGTATCGGAGCTCCTGCCCGAAGCTCGTTTGCCCGGACACCTTGTAAGTGTGAATGACGTTTTCCCCATCCAATAGTTCAATAATGTAGGCCGAGTCGGCGGAGAGGCTGTCTACGGTCAGGAACAGGTTGCCATAGTTCTTCAGCAGGTCCACATTGATATCCTGCAGGATCGTATCTGATTTCAGGCTGTAGATATCGGTTACGGCACCAGGCATTAGCTCCAGGGAATAGGGTTTGCCTGACTTCCATTTGTAGTCCAGAACAAGCGTACGTTGCCCATTTGTATCCAGGCTGAAGGAAGGCCTCACCAGGGTTTTGGAAGTATCTTCGTATAACTGTATCAGGTTCGTATCATAGGCGAGTATGGGGTGGTTGAAAGAGAGGGCTAGCGGTTCCCTTGGGTGCTGTTTGCTGCTGCCGCCCCGCCCTTCAAAGGTGAGTGTTGCATTCTCTAAAAAAGCAGCCCGGTCGCGTACCCGCACATCAATTGTATCATAAAAAAGGGTATCCTGCTGTATATAAATCTGCCAGGGCTGATCGGTGGTGGTTTCGTACCAGATTTTGGTAGTATCCGGCTGGGTTTCGTAGAGGATCTTACGCTGACTGATATTTTCGTGGGTGATGTAAACGTCGTCGGGGCGCGGCTGATTAAAAGCGATTCTGACCCGCCCGTATTGACTGTCGTCACCGGTGGTCAGGCGCAGCGGCAGCGCCTCTGTAAACATTCGGATAGAAAGGGAAGGCTGCAGGCTGTCGCTGACCACAAGCAGGCTGTCGGGGAAGCCAATCGCCTCCTGAGCCTGGTCGAAAAGGTAATTGAGGTTGTTGTCCAGCAAAGCAAACCCCTTGAACGTATCTGCCTTTACATTACGGATGATGAACTGCCCGTCGGCGCCGGTGCGCCCAAAGTAGAAGGGGCGCTCAGTCCGCACTACAGAGTCGGCTGTATTGTCGTAAAGCAAAAACAAGGCTCCTTCTATCGGTTGAGTAGTCCGTGCATCCACGATGATGCCGCGAACACTCAGGGAGTCGATGTAGTCACCGGTAGAAAAAACGTAGCGGACGTCCTGGGCCGGGTTCCGTTCCGTAATATCCTGTATGGCTTCTCCAAAATTGATGGTATAGGTGGCATTTTCCCGTAGTTCTTCCTGCTCATCAAATTCAAAGATGATGGTTTTGCCCTTGATGGAAAGCTCGTATTTGTACTGCAGGGGCGGGGAGATGATGACCTGATTAAAGGCATCGCGTATTTCCACCCACTCATTGAAGGTGAGTTCAATGGGCGATTTTTTGTAGTTGGTTTGATAGTTGCGGGAAGATTTCTCCGGTACCAGTTTGGGGGGCGTTTCGTCCCTGGGGCCACCCTCGGGCCGGCCGGGGTTAGCGCATTGCCAAAGCAGAAAGCCAGTCAGGGACAGCAGTAAAAACCGAAACAGCGTTGTCTTGATTTGCATAAAAAGAGGCGGTACGTTTAGCGGTCTTCTTCCACTTTGACCACATCGGTCAGGGCGTAGATCAGGCGGTTGATGTCATCGGCATTGAGCTCCAGCTTACCGCGGATGGTGATGGGCTCAGCAGTGTACTCGATAGGCTCATTGGCAAATACCTCCATGACCGTTTCCGGGCCAGCTCCACCGCAAAAAAAGCACATATTGTAAGGGTAGGCCGAGAAGATAAACTCTTTGTGCCCTTTATAGCCTTCTACGGGAATGATGTAGCCCCGTACGTCTACGGTTTTACCGTCCATCGCCAGCACATCCTCACTGAATACCGGGACATCCACCTTGAAGCCCATCATCTCGTTGTATTCCTTTTTGAAGGTAATTTTAGACAAGGTTTTCCAGGTCTTGCCCTGCGCTTGTACCTGAAGGGCAGCGCTGCTCAGCAAGAGGGTAACTATGGCGATCAGAAAATTTCTCATACCGGATATGTTAGCTGGTTTTGAAGCCCACGGTGATATTACCGGGCTACAAAAGTAACGTTTCAGCAGGGGAATTGTGTTTAAACATAAAGTTAATAATGGGAACAATTCCTAAAACGGCAGCCGGTCCAGGTCCACATTTCCACCTGTGAGGATCACGCCAACCCGCTTCCCTGCGAACACTTCGGGGTGTTTGAGAATGGCGGCAAGGGGGACGGCACAGCTGGGCTCGATGATGATCTTCATGCGTTCCCAGATCAGCCGCATGGCTTGCAGGATTTCAGCTTCTGAGACCAGGAAAATGCCGTCGAGTTCCCGTTGCAGGATGTCGAAGGTCTTTTCGCCCAGGTTGGTGCGCAGCCCGTCGGCAATGGTGTCAATGGTGGTATTGGATTGCAATTGCCCGCTTTGGAGGGAGCGGTAGGCATCATCAACGGCTTCGGGCTCTGCTCCGTACACTTTTACACCCGGAGCAAAGTACCGTGCGCTTAGTGCGGTGCCGCTCATAAGCCCGCCTCCGCCAACAGGGGCAGTCAGGATGTCCAGCCCTTCCACATCTTCCAGCAGCTCTTTGGCGCAGGTAGCCTGACCGGCAATGACGTTGTAGTCGTTGTAGGGGTGGATAAAAGTAGCGCCCGTTCTATCAACTACCTTTTGCAGGGTGCTTTCCCGGGCAGCGAGGGTGTTTTCGCAGGAAGTGATTTGTGCCCCGTAGCCTTCGGTGGCCGCCCGTTTGGCAGCGGGGGCGTTCTCCGGCATAACGATGTAAGCCGGTACGCCCAGCATTTTTGCGCTAAGCGCTACGGCCTGTGCATGATTGCCGGAGGAGTGAGTCGCCAGTCCTTTCCGGCGCTCTGCTTCGCTCAGCCGCACTGCAGCGTTGCTGGCCCCGCGCATCTTAAAGGCGCCCACCTTCTGGAAATTTTCGCACTTGAAAAACAGGGAGGCACCGGCCCTTTCGTCAATGGCAGAACAGGTCAGTACCGGTGTTCGGTGAATGAGCGGCTCAATCGCTTCGTGGGTGGCTTCGATGTCCGCACGGGTAGGAATAGCAGTAAGTGGTCGCATCATTATTGGGGGCCTTTCTTTTGTGATAAACGGAAGCTGCGGATGATGACCATCAGCGCCAGAGTGAAGAGGATGATAAAGGGCAGCCAACTACCGATTTCGTAACCGATTTGGTAGTCTGAGGAGGTGGTGTCGACCCCTTCAGATTGCGGCAGAGCCTGAGTTGTAGTGCCAATAAAAGCCAGAAAAAGCAGTGCCCGGCTAAGGAAAACTCGCATAATAAGTCGTATTATGGTTTGGTGTGCAAAGATAAGGTTATCTTTCCGGTAGGAATAGGTAAAGCGATCCGGCAACGTTAAAGAAAAGCCAAAATAGCCGTATCTTTCTACCATCACAATCCCTTAAACCGTTAAATGGTCAAAAATAAAACCATGAAAAACCTCAAGATTACCTTATCCTTTCTTTTCGCCATTTTAGGCGTGCAGTTTGCGTTTGCGCAAGGCCCATTGGAGTATTGCAACAACCGTTTCGGCTTCTGTGTGGAATATCCGGGCGACCTTCACCTGGCACAGGACCGTCCGATCAATGGGGATGGTATTACACTGGAGGCAGAAAATGGGGCCATACAGGTGATAATCGCTGGTTCGCACAACGTGATGGACTGGACCCCGGAAAAAATTTACGGCTTTGAGAAAGAAGCTTTTCAGGACAAACATCAGGGAGGGACCAAAGAACTGAAGTACGAAGCAGATGCCGGCGGTTTCCAGGCCATTCTTTCTGCCGGCGCCGATGTGGAAGCTATCCGGATGTGGGCCCGCAATGGGGTGTATGTGCTGATCAGCATTACCGGCCCTCAGGCTAAAATCCGTCAGGTTGAAGCCATTTGGAACCAAATTAATGTGAAGTTCAACACCTAAATTTATATGGACTTTCTGGTTACGGGAGACCGCAGCATATTTTTTTACTTATTGCTCTTTTTTCTGCTGGTCGGAGTTGTACAGGCGCTTACAGTAGGCAGCCTGTTCTTCTTTAAGCGTTCCGGTGACCGGAGGTCAAACTGGTTCTTCGGGGTGTTGCTCATTACTTTTGGGCTCACCCTGATCCACAATATTTTTAATTTTATTGAGCTCTACGAGATCTGGCCGGAGGGGAAGTTCCTGCCGCTCTATTTTACGTTGTCCTTTCCGGTCCTGCTTTTTTTTCACGCCAAGTTATCGCTTTACCCTTCCTATCAGCTCCGGTGGACAGACGCCAAGCATTTTATCCTGCCGGTTGGGCAGCTGTTGTTCTTTGTTGTCATGTTTTTGCAGCCGGTGGCAGTGAAAGCGGCAATGGGGCGTGTTTATTTCAATCCCTTTTACGGCGCTTTTGAACAGGGGCTTTACCTGACGTCCTTTTTCGCCTATCTCTATTTTGCCTACCGCTACATTCGGCAGCGGCGACTGGAGGTCCGGCAGGAGCGCAACCCGCATGAGTGGCGAAAAGTACTGTACCTGCGTACGCTGGTGCGGGTACTGCTGGTGCTCTACATTATTCACACGGTTTTCGTGCTGACGGACTTTGTCTACTATGAATTTCTGGAAATCAACCTGCGTGCCGTCAAGTCCTATGTGGCTTTGGGCATGCTATCCTTTGCCGCTCTGGGCTATTGGATGGGCACCTACGGATTTCAGGTCCTGATTTGGGGCCGGAAGGTTTTTGGGAAAACAAATGGATGATGCAGCCCGCAAGGCTGCTACTCATTTTGATCCTTCTTCTTAAAGTCTCCCGCTTTCCAGGAGTCAAAGAACCGTTTCCACGCGATCGGGTTGAAGATATTCATCGGTGGCTGCTGGCCAATATGGTAGAAATCGCGGGACTGCTGCCGTAGATAGAAATCTGCGTTTTCCCTGCCATCTGGCACAACTTCGTTCCGCATACGGCGCAGGGCATCATTGGCCATGTTTTCCTGCGCACGCGCCTGTAGTTCCGGCGTTACGTCCATGGCGAGGAATTCAAGTTTGAAATGCTCCCGGCTTGGCCAGGGGAACACAACTGTCTCTGGCAGGTTGATGGCATCTTGTGTCATCAGCTGCACGATAGAGTAGCGTTCGTCATCGAGGTCTTCAGGGATTTGGTATTCTACGGTTTTGTAGCCAATAGCAGAAAATACTATGATGTCCCCTTTTTCCACTACGATGGAGAAGAAGCCACGCAGGTCAGAGTAGGTGCCCCGGCCTTTATCCTTAACAAGAATATTGGTGTAAGGCACTGGGAAGAGTTGGTCATCAGTGCCATCGAGGACCATCCCGGAGAACTGTACCAGGTTTTTACTTTGCTGCGCATTAAGGCTCAGCGTTCCCAGCAGGAAAAGGAAAAGTATGGAAAATCGGATATTCATATTTTGCTCGGCTTTGTCCCAATGTACTCAATTAGAGTGGTACATCATTACTATATAAGACTACTCAGGTCGGTCAAAGGTTTGTTAAGCTCTTCATAAACCCAAACGAATGTAGAAAATATTTGGCAGTTGGGCACTTTTCAGGGAGGCATAATGGAGGAGGGATGCGGCGGCGTGCTCCTGGCGAACAGTTCCGGTCCCGGTAGTGGGATTAGGCTATCGGTTCTTTTTTTGCGTAAGACATTAGTCGGATTTCCCCAACCTTCAGTAGAGTAGGCAGAACCCGATTTCCTAAAAGTTGTTATCTTAACAATCAGATGCCAGCGAGGTATCTCATTTCACCAATTAAAATCAATTATGAGCCAAAGTAAATTAATCACATACGGCATCATTGTCTTTGTAGCCCTTATCGCTATCCTGACCTTCTCTAACGCGACTTTCCTGACCATTGAGGCCGGAGAGCGTGGGGTTCTTTTCCAACGCTTCGGTGGAGGACTGGACCGCGAAAATATCTACAACCCGGGCTTTCACGTGATTGCGCCCTGGAATATTATGTATGTCTACGATATCCGGGAAAAGCAAATTGACGAGGACATGAAAGTACTGTCTGCAAATGGTCTGAACATCAAGGTGGATGTCACGGTACGTGTAAATCCGGATTATAAGAATATAGGCGACCTTCACGAGAAATTCGGGCCACAGTATATTGAAAGCCTGGTTCGGCCAGAGGTTCGTTCTTCTGTGCGTGAAGTCATCGGGCAATTCTCACCGGAAGAACTCTATTCTACCAAGCGCAATGAGGTGCAGGCGTTGATACAGGAAAACCTGCAAGAAAGCCTGGGTGGCAACTTCATAGAGTTGCGGGCAACCCTGATACGCAATATTGAACTGCCGGATAAAGTACGTACGGCTATTGAGACAAAAATCGAGGCGGAGCAAAAAGCCCTGAAGTACGACTACATCCTGCAGCAGGAGCGCAAAGAGGCTGAGCGTAAGATTATCGAGGCGGAAGCTAAAGCAGAGTCCAACCGCATTCTCAGTGCCAGCCTGACTGATAAAATTCTTCAGGACAAAGGTATTGAAGCCACGTTGCAGTTGGCTAACTCTCCGAACTCAAAGGTCATCGTTGTCGGTGGCGATGGCGGCAATGGATTGCCGTTGATACTGGGTGGGAACTAAAAAGAGCACTGTTTGCATTGTTTCTATGTCACAAAATCTGACAAAACAATTAAAATATGCAATAGCCCCATGAAAATGGGGTTTGAAACTTTGTCTGCTCCCCCTATCTTTGTTATAACAATTTGATATTATCGTGCAATCTTCGGATTGCAAGGTAAGGGGGAATCACGGTGCGCCCGCTAGAACTAACCTTCTGGTGGGCGCACGTTTTTTTAGGAGTTTCTGTATCTTAGCGCACTCAATATCCCTCCTATGCAACTAACCACTGATGCTTGTATTATTGGAGCGGGTCCGGGAGGAGCCGCCACAGCCCTTAAGCTCAGCTATCTGGGTATACCTTCTGTATTGGTGGATAAGGCTTCTTTTCCGAGGGACAAGGTATGTGGTGATGCTATCAGTGGTAAAGTAACCACCCTGCTCAACCGGCTTGATCCGGAAATCCTACAGCGCTTTAACGCAAGCCCGGTGCAGTCAGATGTCTGGGGCATTCAGTTTGTCTCCCCTAATAACCGGGCCCTCAATATTCCATTCCGGCCGAATTATGTGCGCAACGCCGCTGAAGCACCCGGTTACGTCACGAAACGTATGGATTTTGACCATTTTCTCGTCAAAGAAGTGGAGCGCCGGGATAATATCCGTTTTTTTGACAATACAGAGATTGTCACATTTAAGCGCACTGAAACCGGCTGGTCTGTGGGTACCAGGTCTGGTGATTTTACGGTGCACTGCCGCATGCTGATCGTAGCCAATGGCGCATACTCTGCATTCAGCCGCAAAGAGGCAGGCCTGGAGAAAGACAACAAACACTACGCCGCAGCAGTCCGGGCCTACTACCGGAACGTCAAAGCACTGGATAAGGACAATTTCATCGAATTGCACTTTATCAAGTCTGTCACACCGGGCTATTTCTGGATATTCCCCCTGCCTAACGGAGAGGCTAATGTAGGGCTGGGTATGCGCAGTGACATTCTCAACCGCCGGAAAGTGAACCTCCGGAAAGAGATGCTACAGTTGCTGGAAACCCACCCGGTACTTAAGGAGCGCTTCAAAGATGCTGAGCTGATTGGTGGTATCAAGGGCTTTGGGCTGCCTCTGGGCTCTAAGCGCCGTTCCATATCCGGAGACCACTATATGCTCGTGGGAGACGCCGGGCATTTGGTAGACCCGCTCACAGGTGAGGGTATTGGCAATGCCTTCTACAGTGGCTTCATCGCTGCCGAACAGCTGGAGCAATGCCTGCAAGCCAATGATTTCTCTGCAGCTTTTCTCAAAGCTTATGACAAACGGGTGGACCGGGTACTCGGCTCCGAAATGCGCCTGAGCTACCGCCTGCAAAAGATGTTGATGTACCCCTTTATCGTCAACCTCATCGCTAGCATTATTGCCGGCAACCAAAAAGTCATCGAAGTCCTGTCCGGTATGTACAATGACTTTAGCCTCCGTGAGCAACTGGTACGCCCGGCTTTCTGGTTGAAAATGTTTTTCCAGAAAAAATAACAGCCCCGACCAACCTTTAAAGGCCAATTCCCCTCCTTATCGTAATTAAATTGACGAAAGCGTCATTTTGTCGGTGACTGGCATTGAATCTTTCCGGATTATTCATTATTTTAGGTGCATATTGAAATAATCTTGCGAGCTTTCTCGTCAGTACAATAAAAATCGACCTTCAGAGTTATATATATATCAAATTGACTTTTAACGTTGGTTTAAAGTTTCATAAACTAGTGAGTGTAAAGCGGCAGCTTTCTGTTAATTCAGGGAGCTGCCTTTTTTTATCGCTTAACTGTGGCGTTTTTCCGAAAACTGGTGTAAGTTCCTGACCTTTGTGTACATTAAGCCTGTTAATTACCGAAAAACGCAATGTACCAGTCTGCAACCTACGCTGTCCTTTCTGAATTAGACCCCGGTCAGGTGCCTGCAGGTACTATTCAGAAGTATTGGCTGCCCATGATCACAGACGGTGTAGGTGCTCCGGTGCGCCTTCCGGTACTGATTGCGCGCGGTAAAAAAGAAGGACCGGTGCTGGGGCTGACCGCCGCTATACATGGCAACGAACTCAATGGTATACCGGTCATACAGCGCTTGTTTGCTGCCCTTGATGCCAGCGAGTTGTCCGGAACGGTAATTGGGGTGCCCGTTATGAATATTCCGGGGCTCATGCTGGAACAGCGTAAGTTTAACGATGGGGTAGACCTCAACCGCATCGCACCCGGTGATCCTGATGGTAACCTGAGCCAGGTCTACATCTACCGCCTTATAGAGCGGGTGTTGCGGCACTTTGACTACCTGATCGATTTGCATACTGCGAGTGCCGGGCGTATCAATTCATGGTACATCCGTGCGGATATGAGCCAGCCTGAAACGGCCCGGATGGCCATGTTGCAAAATCCGGAAATTATCCTTCACAACCTGCCGAATGACCGTACTTTTCGTGGGGCCGCTGCCAATCTTGGTATTCCGGCTATTACCCTTGAGCTTCGCGACCCCCATGTGTTTCAGCATGATGTAATCAAAGATGCCCTACTCGGCGTCCGTAATGTACTGTACGATTTGGGCATGCTCAAAGGGCAGGTCGAACATACTGTGGATACCACCGTGGTCTGCCCAAAATCCAATTGGTGGTACACGGATGAAGGGGGGATTCTTACTGTCATCCCTAAGCTTGGGCAACTGGTTGCACCAGGAGACACCCTGGCGGAAGTCCGCTCGGTTTTTGGTACCCTGACCAAGACCTATCGCAGCGATAAAGTGGGCGTGATTATTGGCAAAAGTGTCAGCCCTATTAATCCTACTGGTAGCCGGATCGTACATTTGGGCCATAATCCGAAAATCGTATCCTGTAAGGTTTGAATGCCCCCAATAGAACTTTAGCCTGCCCTGGCAAGTTGATTCTAAGGGACGGAAAAGCCTAAAGAGAAAACGGTCTGGCTTACCGCGTGGCGCGGCAGGCGCTATTTCCGTCAAACTACTTAAGTACCTTCCGTAGTCTAAAACCTACTTCACCTGATGAGAAAACCTACCCGCCCCCTATTTCACCTGATACTTATCCTGGGGCTAACCTCTTGTGCCAACTACCAGCTCAACTACAGCCCGGAGGCTGTCAACTGGGCAACGGAGACCCCTCTGCCCGACCAACCATTAATGCACACGGTATTTTTGGTAGGTGATGCGGGCAAAGGTAGTAACCCTGCCCTGGACCTTTTGGAGCGCAGGGTACAGCATGCCGGAAAAGAAAGTACCGTCCTGTTTTTAGGAGACAACATTTACCCCAATGGCATGGCTCCCATATCGGGTGCAGACCGGGCACAGGACGAAGAACGCCTCAAAGCACAGCTCAACACCGTATTGGATTACGAGGGGAATGTCTTTTTCATAGCCGGCAACCACGATTGGGACAAATACGGTATCGACGGCCTGAAGCGGCAGAAAAAATTCATCGAAAAGTACCTGGACCGGGAGGATGTGTTCTTCCCGGACCCCGGCTGTGGCGATCCGGAAGAAATAGAAATCAATGACAAGTTGGTCATCGTCCTGATTGATTCAGAATGGTACCTGTCTGACTGGGACAAAGACTATCAGGTCAACGCAGGCTGTGAAGTCAAAAGCCGTGCTGTTTTTGCCGAATTTATGGTAGAGGCGATCAAGGGCAACCGCAATAAAGATGTACTCATCGCTATGCACCACCCACCTTATTCCACGGGGCCACACGGCGGGCAGTTTACGTTCAAACAGCACTTGTTCCCGCTTACGGAGTTTGTAAAGCCGCTTTATCTGCCTTTGCCAGTGGTAGGATCAATCTTCCAATTTTTGAGAGGTACAGTGGGCCACCGCCAAGACCTGATACACCCCAAATACCAGGAGCTTTCTGACATCGTGGTAGGCGCTGCCCGCCGCAATGGAAGTTTTGTCATTGCTTCTGGGCACGAGCACAGCCTTCAGTATATTGAGCAGGACGAACAGTCTTTTATTGTAAGCGGCGCAGGGTCGAAGACTACTGCTACCAACGCCCGCAATGGAGGGCAATTTGCCTATGGGCACCTTGGCTTTGCACAGTTGGATTACTACGAAGACGGCTCTGCATGGGTGAAATACTGGGTGCCCGATGAGAATGAACCGCAGGGGAAGCTGGTGTTCCAAAAACAAGTGCAGCCCCCTTTGCCCAAGGTTGCAGAAGACCCACCGCAGTCTTTCGAGCCTTTGCAGGACTCCATTACGATCAAAGTGAGTGAGAATGATTTTGAGCGGGGCAGGCTTTGGAACTTCTTTTGGGGCAAACACTACCGAAGCACCTATAACGCTACGGTGAAACTGCCGGTTCTGGATCTGACCACCTACAAAGGCGGAGTGCGCCCGGTTAAGCGTGGCGGCGGTTATCAGACCAATTCCCTGCGGCTGGAGGGAGCAGATGGCCGGCAGTATGCCTTGCGCTCTATTGATAAAGATGCTTCCCGTACCCTGGGGTATCCCTTCAACGAGTCCTTCGTGACGGCGGTACTGGAGGACAACTTCAGCTCTGCTCATCCCTTTGCTTCCATTGCTACTGCTGACCTGGCAAAGGCAGCCGGTATTTATTACACGCAGCCTAAGATGTTTTACCTGCCCCGGCAGCCGGCATTGGGCATCTACAATGAAGACTACGCTGGTGCTTTGTATACTGTGGAAGAGCGCCCGGATGACGAAGTTTGGAATGACTACGAGCAATTCGGCGCACCCAAGCGCATCCGAAGTACCCTGGATACCCGGGAACGAATTCAGGAAGACCACGATGAGCAGATTGACTATCCCTTCGTCGTCCGCAACCGCCTGTTTGATGTGCTCATCGGTGACTGGGACCGCCACGATGACCAATGGCGCTGGTCAGAAATTGACAGCGGAGAGGTCGATTACTATCGGCCTATCCCGAGGGACAGGGATCAGGCTTTCAGCAACTATGATGGGCTAATCCTGGAACTGGCTAAGGGCACCACCCCGGACATCAAAAAGCTAAAAGCCTACCGTGGCGATGAGAACCGTCTGGAATGGCTGGTCTACAACGGTCGCCACTTCGACCGTACCTTTTTGTCCGGTGCAGATTGGTCCGTTTGGGAAGCCGAAGCCCGCCACCTTCAGGAACAACTGACCGATGAAGTGATTGAACAGGCTTTCAAAAACAACTGGCCGGGACCGGTCTATCAGCTTGATGCGCCCGATATTATCCAAAAGCTAAAGACCCGGCGGGATAACTTCATGGACATTGCCCGCAAGTACTACGAGCTTATGGCGAAGGAAGTGGACATCGTCGGCACCTTCAAGCGGGACCTGTTTGTGATTGAACGCATGGAAAACGGCCGCACCCGGATCCGGGCTTACGATACCAACAGCAAATCCGAAAAGGAGCTCAAATTCTATGACCGTACCTTTCTTCCAGAGGAAACCCGGGAAATTGCCGTGTATGGCCTCACGGATCAGGATGTATTCCGGGTGAAAGGCACCTGCAGGAACAACTGCATCAAAGTCCGTATGATTGGCGGGGTAGGGCAGGACATTCTGGAAGACGAGTCGAACGGGAAAGGCCTGATTTATTATGATGCCAAAAACGAAGGTAACCTGCTTCAAACCGGTTCCAAAGCGAAAGTGAAAAGGCGTTTTGACCCCGCTTTCAATATTTACGACCGCGAATCGAATGATTATAATTTCAATTACACCTCCCTCTTGCCTGCTGCCGGCTTCAATCCGGATGATGGCATCCTCCTTGGGCTGAGCGCGGCTTATACCACCTATGGGTTTAAGAAAGCCCCCTATGCCTCCCAGCATAAAATTGATATGAAATTCGCTACCGGTACGAATGGGTTTACCCTTGATTACCAGGGAGAGTTTATCGACCTTTTTGGGCCCTTTGAGCTTGGCCTGGATGCCGAATACCAAACACCACTTTACTCCCGGAACTTCTACGGGCTGGGCAATGAAAGCATCAATATTGAAAACCTGCTGGACGACGAGGCCCTGAATTACAATCGCATCAAGCAGCGGGTGATTCGCGTGATGCCTTCGTTTATGCGCCGGCTCAATGCGCAGTCCAGAGTCCTTGTGGGCCCTACTTTTGAATCCATCGAAGTCGAGCGCACCGAAGGCCGCTACATTGATGAAATCGGCAACCGTTTTCAGGACGAACTCTTTGATGGGCTGGAATTTGCCGGGCTACGGTTTTTGCTTGACTACAAAACCCGGGACAACAACGCCATTCCCACCCGCGGGCTGGGCTTCTTTTTGGAAGGCGGCTGGAAGCAACAGCTGGAAGAGGGGCGCAAAAACTTCGCCTACCTGAACACCTCATTTTCCGCCTATCAGCGCATCGACCGGCGGGGAAAGCTGGTGTTTGCCACCCGGTTGGAATTTCAGCACCGCTTCAATGAAGATTATGAGTTCTATCAGGGCGCAACCCTTGGCGGGCCCGGGGAGGGGGCCAACTTCCGGGGGTTCCGACGCGACCGCTTCATTGGCTCTACTGCCTTTGTGCATAATACCGACCTGCGCTGGAAGACCATCACTTCGGAGAACCCGACGCTGCCCTTCTCCCTTGGGCTCATGGCTGGCTTCGACCACGGTCGGGTATGGCTGCGCGGCGAAGATTCGGAGGTCTGGCACTACAGCTACGGCGGCGGCATTTGGCTCAGCCCCTTTGACTTATTTGTAGTAAGTGGGGGCGTCTACCGGGGTGATAATAAGGACAACCGGGTGGTGGTGACGGGCGGCTTCTTTTTCTAAACCTGCGGTCTACCCATAAATGAAAAATCCCCGCTCCGTATGCAACGGAGTGGGGATTTTTCTGCTGTACAAAAGGCTTACTTCTTAGGCGGCTTCGTCGGCCGTACTTCCACCTTGCTGGGCAGGGTACGCGGGTGCATGTTCAGCAGGTCCATGACCATCTGCCCCATGTCTTCAGGCTGTATCTTCCAGGCATCCTTTTCGTTGGGCGTGTGGTCGTTGAAATAAGTGGCCACCGAGCCCGGCATGATGGTGGTGACTTTTACATCATCCTGTCGCAGGTCGAGCATTACTGCCTGCGTAAAGCCCACCAGGCCAAACTTACTGGCGTTGTAAGCAGAGCCGGAGGGGAAGAAGTTCGTTCCCGCCAGGCTGGCAATAGTGATCAGGTAACCTTTAGTCTTTTTGAGTTCCGGTATGGATGCCTTGGTCGTATAAAACACCCCCGTCAGGTTGGTGTCGATAACGGCATTCCACTGTTCCGCAGTCATCTCTTCGATAGGTGCGAAGTGCCCTACACCGGCGTTGGCAATAGCGACATCCAGCTGTCCCCACTCCTCAATTACCCGTTTTACGGCATTCTCCTGAGCCACCATATCGCGCACATCCGCAGCAATACCAATAGCCTTGCCAGGCCCCAATGCGGTGAGCTTTTCGGCTGCTGCATCGGCTGCTGTTTGCTCGCGGCTTGTCACTGCCACATGCATACCGTTCTTAACCATGGCTTCGGCTACGCCGAGCCCTATTCCTTTGCTGCCGCCCGTGATGAGGGCGGTCTTTCCGTTTAGTTTTGTTTCCATACCTGTACAACGGCTGGGCGGGGGCTGGGTTTAGATGGGCAATATTATTTCTTATAGGATTCTGATAAAAAAGTATTCTTTATATTCTTAGATTCAACAGATAAATGCAGTTGTATTTAGCGGTTAAATCCACGTTGTTCTGTAATCCATTTCCAAAGGTATTTATCATGAGACGAGGCTTTTACTTTTTTAGTTTCTTAGTACTCCTTCAATTTCCTAATCATGTTTATACACAGATTGCTTTTCCTGAAGCAAGTGAAAACCCTTTGTGGGAAGTATTTGTAAATGGCGGTGTTCCAGGTACCTTTCAGTATAAAGTAGGAGGTGTTGCTTCAATTTGTGGTCAGGAGTGGAATAAGGTGCAGGAATACAGTTCTCTAAGTCAAGCGGTAAGGGATATTGGCTTTTATCGCTGCGAAGATAGTCGTGTGTTCTTTCGTTTTACAGTACACTGTGATGAGGAGCCTTACCTAATATACGATTTTAACCTGCAGGAGGGGGATACATTTACCGGGTTTACCTCCTTAGCTGGACCTAATGGTGGTTTACCGGTCGAATTTGAAGTGGTTGCTGTAGATACATTAAACCTTGATATAGGTGACCGGATACGTTTTGTAACAGCCCCCTAAATACTCTGACAAAAGTC
>ENA-UENT01000011-UENT01000011.1-marine-metagenome-genome-assembly--contig:-NODE-11-length-152179-cov-5.496944_pt1 | contig 152179 bp, 171 predicted proteins | sample MGYA00237879_ERZ529330 | MGnify/ENA primary metagenome ERZ529330 (study PRJEB26372, sample SAMN05368345) | marine metagenome | biome: cultured habitat; feature: ocean water; material: water; isolation... | reverse complement strand
GTTGCCGTAGATCAGGGAGCCAGCGACGGGCTCACGGATGCCATCGATGTCGACCGGAGGAGCGGCGACGAAAGCGATGACGAAGCAGATGGTGGCAGCCAGCAGTGTGGGGATCATCAGCACACCGAACCAACCGACATACAGACGGTTGTTGGTGGAGGTGACCCACTCACAGAAGGCCTGCCAGCTGGAAGCGCCGGAGCGCTGCTGGAGGGTGGTGGTCATGAGAACGGAAAGAAATGTTCCCGAAGGAACGGTTTAAGGAAGGGCAGGAGAGCCCTGCCTGAGATCGAGTGTAAAGGAAGTTTGCGCTGTGTGTCGCTGGCTTGATGAAGTTGTTGTGAAGAAGCCTTCATCCCTTTCGGCGGCAGCGCTTGTTAGCGTCCCGAAAGCACCCATGGCAGCTGACGTGGCACCACAACAAGAACGGGTGTTGCTGGTGCGGCTGCCCTGCAATCCGATCTTTCCGATCGGACCGATTTATCTCGCCGACCATCTCCACAAGTGTTTTCCGGAGATGCCCCAGCGCATCCTTGACCTGGCGGCTCTGCCGGTGCTGGATGTCCACCGCGTGCTGGACGCCACCGTTGATCAGTTCCAACCGACGCTGCTGGTGTTCTCGTGGAGAGACATCCAGATCTATGCGCCGGTCGATGGTCGTGGCGGCAACCCCTTACAGAACTCGTTTGAGGTGTTCTATGCCCGAAATCCACTGAAACGTCTGCATGGCGCCTTGGGTGGGCTTCAGTTGATGAGCAGCCATTACGGCGAGCTGCACAGAAACCAGCGTCTGGTGCGTCAGGGCTTGAAACGTGCGCGACGCCACCAGCCTGCGGCCAGAGCAGTTCTCGGGGGTGGAGCTGTCAGTGTGTTCTATGAACAACTCGGCAAGTCGCTCCCCAAGGGAACAGTTGTGTCCATCGGTGAGGGGGAGCCGCTGCTCGAGAAGTTGATCCAGGGTCACACCCTCGAGGGCGAACGTTGCTTCGTGGTTGGGGAGAAGCCACGTTCAGGCCTGATCCATGAGCAGCCGGAAAGTCGGCCCAAAACCGCCTGCAATTACGACTACATCGCCTCGATCTGGCCCCAGCTGGATTGGTACCTGGAAGGTGGTGATTTCTACGTGGGAGTTCAGACCAAGCGCGGCTGCCCCCACAACTGTTGTTATTGCGTCTACACGGTGGTGGAAGGCAAGCAGGTGCGCCTCAATCCAGTCGATGAGGTGGTGAAAGAGATGCGCCAGTTGTATGACCGCGGGGTTCGTGGTTTCTGGTTCACCGATGCTCAGTTCATTCCTGCGCGGCGCTACATCGAAGACGCAAAGGAACTGCTGCGGGCGATCAAAGCTGAAGGGCTGACCGGCATTCGTTGGGCTGCCTACATCCGCGCCGACAATCTGGACCCCGAATTGGCTCAGCTCATGGTGGAGACGGGCATGAGTTATTTCGAGATCGGCATTACCTCCGGCTCGCAGGAGCTGGTCCGCAAGATGCGTATGGGCTACAACCTGCGCACCGTTCTGGAGAGTTGCCGGATGCTGGCGGATGCGGGCTTCCGAGACCATGTGTCGGTGAATTACTCCTTCAACGTGATCGATGAGAGACCAGAAACGATCCGCCAGACCGTGGCGTATCACCGAGAGCTGGAGGACATTTTTGGCGCTGATTTGGTGGAGCCTGCGATCTTTTTCATCGGTTTGCAGCCTCACACCCACCTCGAGCAGTACGGGTTCGAGCAGGGCTTGATCAAGCCGGGTTACAACCCCATGAGCATGATGCCGTGGACGGCGCGCAAGCTTCTCTGGAACCCTGAGCCGATGGGGAGCACCTTTGGTCGAGTGTGTCTTGAGGCATTTGATCGCAATCCTGCCGATTTCGGTCGCACGGTGATGTCGCTCCTCGAACGGGATTACGGCGTAGCTTCGCTTCAGGAAGCGTTGCGAGCCCCTGTGGCAGGTCGAGCTGCTCTGGCAACGGCCGTGCGCTGAATCAGCAGCAGGATCAGCAAGCTAACCAGCCCGACAGCTCCGCCCAGTGGGTTGGGGGCATTTCCTCCTGGGCCCACCAACCACGACGGGGCATTGGGTGACAGCTCAAGCAAGCCGCTCTGCAGCAAAAACCATCCAGCGACAAGTCCGCCATGCAGGCCGATGCAGCCCCAAAGTGACCCCTTGTCCGATTGACGCTGTCCGGCCAGCACCAATCCCAGTAGAAACAGGCCGATCAGCAGGCCACTCATGGCACCCAGTCCCAGGTTGAAGCGCGTGTGAACGAGGCTGAAGATGCTGGCTTGCGCAAAAGCTCCAAGACGCGAGCCCAACATTTGATTGAGCTCTGCCCAGAGCCAGCCGCGGAAAATTATTTCCTCTGCAAAGCCAACGCCGAGGCAGAGCAACACAGCATTCGTCAGCTGAGTTGCATCCACTTCGCCTCGCCAATCTCCCGAGCCTTCGAGCAGGACGACGCTAGTGATCACCGTCAGCAGCCCTGCGGCAATGAGCAGACCTTTGAGGAGAGCAGCTGCTGGTGTGGGTTGTTCCTGTGGATTGGCTCTGCAGATGCCCAAGGCCGCCCAAGGTTTCTCAGCCGACCAACGCACCGCAACCCATCGATGCATCAGCGCGAGGAACAGCACAAAACTCAGCACAGTTCCGGTGAGTGAGAGCTGATCCGTTGGAAGGCCAAGCAGCGTCAGCGGAACAGCGGCAAGCCAGCCCAGTGCATAGAGCAGAGGGATGAACAGAACCGTGGGCAGCCAGACTGGCTGAAGCAGGAGGAACCTGTTCAGCGGTTGCTGCATCGCTCTAGTTCTCAGGCTCGATGGAGCTGGTCAAGCCTTTGGATTTCAGCGTCTCGCAATAGAACTCAGCCGGTTCGATGTCACACACGATCACTAAGCCCACGCCTGTGTTGTGGGCCTCCAGCATCACCGCCATGCAGTCCTGCTCGCTGAGTTGCGGCACAACCTGCTGCAGGGTGGCCACCACGTATTCCATGGAATTCACCGGATCGTTGTGCAGCAGCACCTTGTAGCGGGGTGACCGCTTGCGAACCCGCTCTGGTGCCTTGTCCAGAACAGCTGCACCACCTGGTTTTTGGCTGGGAGAATCCACCGCCATGACCATTGATCCGAATCCGTTTAAATCTAAAGGGAATGGGGAGAGGAAGCGGCTCACAGGGCTTTGATCCGTGCCATGGCCTCATCCACATTGGCGCGGCTGTTGAAGGCGGACAAGCGGAAATACCCTTCGCCAGCGGCGCCGAAGCCGCTGCCGGGTGTGCCCACCACGTTGGCCTTGTTGAGCAGATGGTCGAAGAAGCCCCAGGAATCCATGCCCTCAGGGGTCTTGATCCAGACGTAGGGGGCATGTTCGCCGCCATAAACAGTGAGGCCTGCAGCAGTGAGTTCACGGCGAATGATCGCGGCGTTCTCCATGTAGAAGCTCACCAGGGCCTTCACTTCGGCCTGACCCGCTTCGGAGTAAACAGCCTCAGCTCCGCGCTGAATGATGTAGCTCACACCGTTGAACTTGGTGCTCTGACGTCGGTTCCACAGCCCCCAGAGTTCCACCGCTTCGCCGTTGGCTGCCTTGCCTTTCAGCCCCTTGGGCACCACGGTGAAGGCACAGCGGGTGCCGGTGAATCCAGCGTTTTTCGAGAAGGAGCGGAATTCGATGGCGCAGTCCCGGGCTCCTTCGATCTCGAAGATGGAGTGGGGCAGTTCCGGATCCTGGATGAAGGCCTCATAGGCAGCATCGAAGAGGATCAGTGCCCCATTGGTGCGGGCGTAGTTCACCCAGGCCTGAAGCTGTTCCCGGGTGGCGACGGCACCGGTGGGGTTGTTGGGGAAGCAGAGGTAGATCAGATCGACCGGTTCGCTGGGAATCTGCGCTGCAAAGCCGTTGTCCGCGCTGATCGGCAGGTAGGTCAGGCCCGCATAGCGACCGATCTCACCGGCTTCTCCGGTGCGACCCGCCATCACGTTGCTGTCCACGTACACCGGATAGACGGGGTCCGTGACGGCCACCTTGTTGTCCTCGCCGAGGATGTCGAGGATGTTGCTGCTGTCGCACTTGGAGCCGTCGGAAACAAAAATTTCCTCGGCACTGATGTCGCAGCCTCGGGCTTGGAAGTCGTTTTTGGCGATGGCCTCCCGCAGCCAGTCGTAGCCCTGTTCCGGGCCATAGCCATGGAAGCCTTCGGCGGTGCCCATCGCATCGATGGCGCTTTTCATGGCTTCACGGCAGGCCAGCGGCAGGGGTTCCGTGACATCACCGATGCCCAGGCGGATCAGCGCTGCCTCGGGATTGGCGCTGCTGAATGCTTTGACGCGTCGACCGATCTCAGGGAACAGGTAGCCCGCTTTGAGCTTGAGGTAGTTGCCGTTGACCTGAACCACGGAATCGGGAGCTATTTCTGCGGGGCATCCTGCCGTGTCGGCAGCTCCATACGATGACCTCAGGAGTCAGGACATCCGACGTGGTCGTCTCATCCCTGGATCACCCGGTTGATTTTCATGCCCTGGTGGACAGCGGCATCAACAAACCGGCCCGCTACATGGGGCATGAGTTAGGGGTTGAACCACGGGACTGGCAGAAAGCGTCGGTTCGCTGGGCGCTCACCTACCCCGAGATCTATGAGGTTGGCTCCAGCAACCTGGGCCACATTATTCTCTATTCGATCCTCAATGCCGTCCCCGGGCAGTTGTGTGATCGCGCCTATCTTCCAGCGGCTGATCTGGCAGGCCGCTTGCGGGAACGCTCCCAGGCGTTGTTTGCCGTGGAAAGCCGTCGGCCTTTGCCGGCCTTCGACATCCTGGGTTTCAGTCTCAGTTACGAACTGGGCGCCACCAACATCCTTGAGATGCTGGATCTGGCGCAGGTGCCCATCCGCGCCGCTGATCGGGGCGACTTGCCCCTGAGTGATCCTGCAGCACCTCCTCTGATTTTCGCTGGTGGCCCAACCGCCACCAGCAATCCAGAGCCCTATGCCCCGTTTTTCGACTTCATCGCTCTGGGTGACGGTGAGGAGCTGTTGCCCGAAATCGGTCTGGTGGTGGCGCAAGCCAAAGCGGATGGATTGACCCGATCGCAACTGCTCCGCGATCTGGCCCAGGTTCCCGGCGTTTACGTGCCTGCGCTTTATGGAACGGGCGCCGATGGGGTCACCCTCGAGCCGCTTCATCCTGATGTCCCGGCACGGGTTCTTCGCCGTGTGGCGACGCCAATGCCCCACTACGCCATGGGTCTCGTGCCCCATGTGGAAACAGTGCATGACCGTCTCACGGTGGAGATTCGCCGCGGTTGCACCCGGGGTTGTCGCTTCTGCCAGCCCGGAATGTTGACGCGACCGGCTCGGGATGTGGAACCCGAAGCTGTGATCGAGGCAGTGGAGACCGGCATGAAACAAACCGGCTACAGCGATTTCTCGCTGCTCTCCTTGAGCTGCAGCGACTATCTGGCGCTGCCGGCGGTGGGGGTGGAGTTGCGCAACCGCCTGGCGGATCAGAACGTCACGCTTCAACTGCCCAGCCAGCGGGTGGATCGCTTCGATGAAGACATTGCCCACATCCTTGGCGGAACGCGGAAAGCGGGTCTCACCTTCGCCCCGGAGGCCGGGACACAGCGACTCCGCGACATCGTCAACAAGGGCCTCACCGATGACGACCTGTTGCATGGCATCCGCACGGCCATGCAGAACGGATACCGCAAGGTGAAGCTGTACTTCATGATCGGCCTCCCTGGTGAGACGGATGCCGACGTTCTCGGCATTGCCGAGACCTGCGTGATGCTCCAGCAGCGCTGCCGTGACCTAGGTCGGCTGAACCTAAACATCACGATCAGCAATTTCACGCCCAAGCCCCACACCCCTTTTCAGTGGCACAGCGTCTCCACGGCTGAGTTTGAGCGGCGCCAGGTGCTGCTCAAGGAGGCCTTCAGGCGTTTGCGCGGCGTGAAGGTGAATTTCACCGATGTGCGGCTGTCGGCCATGGAGGATTTTGTGGGCCGCAGCGATCGGCGCCTTGCCCCGGTGATCGAGGCGGCCTGGCGAGCCGGTGCCGGCATGGATGCCTGGTTCGAGTCGCTGGATCGGACCTACGCCGCCTGGACTGGAGCCATCGCGGATGCCGGCTTGGAGGGCCGTTACAGGGAGATGGAGGTGGGGGGCTGGAGTGCCGTGGCTGCCCTGGATCGGGAGGATCTGGAAGCGTTCTGTGCGCAGCCCCTGCCCTGGGATCACATCGACACCGGAATCGACAAGGCCTGGCTGGCGGACGATCTGCAACGGGCTCTGGCAGCGGCGGTTGTGCCCGACTGCTCCTTTGATGGCTGCAGCAGTTGTGGGGTCTGTGGCCCTGATCTCGGGCACAACGTGGTTGTTCCCGCTCCCGAGGTGCCAACCCAGGTGCCAACCCAGGCGCCGCCCAGTAAACGGCTGTGCAGGATCCGTGTGCAATTCGCCAAAACGGGATCGATGGCGCTGCTCAGCCATCTTGATCTGATGCGCATGCTCGAGCGAGCCCTGCGTCGCAGTGCACTTCCGATCAGCTTCACCGGTGGGTTTCATCCACTGCCGCGGGTTCAGATCGCTTTGGCACTGCCCCTCGGTGCTGAGGCCCAGAGCGAGTGGATGGATCTGGAATTCACCGAGGCCCTGGATCCCAACCACTTCCGCAAGACGCTTCAGCCGTTGCTGCCGGAGGGCATTCAGCTGCTGGCGGCAGCTGAGGTTCCCGTCAGTGGCAAGAGCCTTTCGCAAGAACTGACGGGGGCCATTTGGTGTTTTGATCTCGTGCCGCAGGAGCAGGCCCCAACTTCATTGGATTGGAATGCGGCGGTGGATCAGCTCCTGCAGGCCACAACCTTGGTGTGGCACGACACCGATAAGAAGGGCCGCCCCCGGGAGCGGGATTGTCGCCCCGCGTTGAAGGCGCTGCAGGTGACGGATCAGAACTCCACTGGATCCGTTCGGCTTCGCTTGGAAGCGGCGGTGGATGAGATGGGGCGAAGCTTGCGCCCTGCTCAGATTCAGCACTGGCTTGCTGAAACCGTTGGTCAGCCCTTGCAGGTGCAACGCCTGGCGCGCGAGGCCCTGCTCCTCAGTGCGCAGTGCTAGTTTGGCTAAGGAACAGGTGTTTCGTCCATCGGGACCAACCTTGTTCCGGTCTTGTCTGATCCAACACGGATATCGAGGTCCACATCACGGCTTGCATGGCGGTCTTTTTTGGAACCCCCAAGCCCGTGTCATAGGGGTTTTTGCTCCGCAACCTTTTGGTCTTGCTGACCAGCTCAGATCTTTCCATCAACCCGTGAGGGAGAACCGGCAGGTTCCTCAACGGATCCGGCCCTCAATCGGGCTCAACCAGTCCTCTTATGCCCCAGCAAATTGTCATCGCGGAGCAGCTGCGCATCGCAGCAGTGCTGACCGATGAACGAGTTGATGAACTCATCGTCGCGCAGGGTCGTTATCAGATCGGAGATGTCTATTTAGGAACGGTAGAAAATGTTCTGCCAGGCATTGATGCCGCCTTCGTCAATATTGGTGAGAGTGAGAAAAATGGGTTCATTCATGTCACCGATCTTGGCCCGCTGCGTCTGAAGAAAGGTTCGGCTGGGATCACTGAACTTCTGGAGCCTCGCCAGAAGGTTTTGGTTCAAGTGATGAAAGAACCGACCGGCACCAAAGGCCCACGGTTGACGGGAAATCTTGCTCTGCCAGGTCGCTACCTGGTGCTTCAGCCCCATGGCCAGGGGGTCAACATCTCCCGGCGCATCAGTTCTGATGCAGAACGGAACCGACTGCGTGCCCTTGGTGTTCTGATCAAGCCGCCTGGAGCCGGTCTGCTGATCCGTACGGAAGCCGACGGCATCAGCGAAGAGCTGTTGATCGAGGATCTGGAATCCTTGCTGCGCCAGTGGGAGGCGATTCAGCAAGCCGCTGAAACGGCTGCACCGCCGGTGCTGCTCAACCGCGATGAAGACTTCATCCATCGGATTCTGCGGGACCACATGGGCCCGGATCTGGCCCGGGTTGTGGTGGACGATGCCGCCGCTGTGAACCGTGTGAGCAGTTTCCTTGGTGCCGAAGCCGGCAATGTGCTGGTGGAGTCTCACAGTGAACCCAGCGAGTTGCTGGAGCACTACAAGGTCAATGCCGCCATCCGCGATGCGCTGAAGCCGCGGGTTGATCTGCCGTCCGGTGGCTACGTGATCATCGAGCCCACCGAAGCGCTCACGGTGATCGATGTGAACTCGGGCTCGTTCACACGATCGGCCAATGCGCGCGAAACCGTTCTGTGGACCAACTGTGAGGCGGCGATCGAAATCGCTCGCCAGCTCAAGCTTCGCAACATCGGTGGGGTGATCATCATCGACTTCATCGATATGGATTCCCGTCGTGATCAGCTCCAGCTGCTGGAGCATTTCACGACAGCCGTCCGTGACGACTCAGCCCGCCCGCAGATCGCACAGCTCAGCGAACTGGGCCTGGTGGAACTCACCCGCAAGCGTCAAGGGCAGAACATCTATGAACTGTTCGGTCGGGCTTGCCCCAGCTGTGGTGGTCTGGGCCATGTGGCCGTTCTTCCCGGCAAAGACCTGCTTCAACCTCTGGCAACGGCCACAGGATTGGTTCGCTCGGCGGCCTCTGCCCGCGCCGAAGTTGTTGCGCCCGGAGAGAGCGGTGGCAATGGCCGGAGGCGGCGCGGTGGTCGAGGGCGTGGCAGTCAGGATGCCGTCCTTCCTGTCGAGACGACCGACACCACTGCCCCTGAGGTGTCGACCCAAGAGGCTCAGGAGCCAGCGACCGCCCGTCGTCAGGACCCTGAATTGGTTGCCGTCCCTATGACCGACGAGCAACAGCAGCTGTTTGGTTGGCTGGGATTGAACCCTGCCCTGTTGCTGGAGGAGCCCCCTGCATCCGACAACGTCGTGGTCCGGGTTGTGCGTCCTGGCGAGGACGAGCAGGAGGTGCTGGAGGCGGCGCGTCAGCAATTGGCGGCCAGTTCCGGACGCCGCCGACGTCGTGGGGGACGGGGTGGTCGTTCAGGTTCACGCAACGGGGCGAGTCAGCCCACTGCGACTCCTGCCGTTGAGACGCCTATTGTTGTCACCTCATCCGCCCCGGATGAATCAGTCCCCTTGATGGTGGAGATCACCCCCTTGGAGGCGGTGACCAACCTGACGATCACCGAACCAGAACCTGCCCCCATCAGCGAACCGGCTGAGCCCGAGCCTGTGGCCGTGGCGGAAACAGCTGAGCCTGATGAGCCTCGCCGTCGCCGTCGCCGCTCCTCGGCTGTCGCCACGGTCTGAGTCGGATGACCGCGCAGGACTCCCTCCCTCTCGGGCGGGAAGTGGCTGGTGTGGATGAAGTTGGTCGCGGTTGCCTTTTCGGTCCTGTGTTTGCGGCTGCTGTTGTGCTCGAAGGCTCAGCTGCTGAAGAGCTTTTGAAGGCAGGGCTGACTGATAGCAAAAAACTGTCAGCCAAGCGTCGGGCTGCTCTGGTTCCCTTGATTCAATCCTTGTGTGTGGCGTCCGCTTTGGGCCAGGCTTCAGCGCGAGAAATTGACGCCTGCGGCATCCGCGTTGCCACGGAACGCGCCATGTTGCGGGCTCTGCAGCGACTGCCGCAGCGCCCTGGGCTCGTTCTGGTGGATGGCAACCTTCCCCTTCGGCTGTGGCAGGGCCCGCAGCGCACGGTGATCGCAGGGGACAGCCGATCAGCGGCCATTGCTGCGGCGAGTGTTCTGGCCAAGGAGGCCAGGGATGCACTCATCCGGCGCTTATCGGCTCGATTCCCTGGTTACGGCCTCGAGCGCCATGCGGGCTACGGCACGGCGCAACATCGTCAGAGCTTGATGGCCTCAGGCCCCACGCCCCTGCATCGGCACACGTTCTTGAGGCGTCTGCTCGGTTGAGCCTTTACCGTCGGTTTCCCGGCACCAGCTTCGGTAGTCGTCGATCAGTTGCTGGCCAACCCGGGCTTTGATGCCAATGAGGATGCCACTCAAGATTGATTCGCCCGTTGATTCCAGCACCCGTTTGGGGATCAGCTTGAGCAGCGATGGCTGGCTGACGCTCACCGAAAGATGGGCCTGCCCCTGAAGTCCGTCGGGTGTAAACGTCAGCCGTGCTTCCAGGTTCAGGGCGAAGTCATCAACAATCCCCAGACCCTCCAGTTCGCAGTCGAGGGCCTGCATCACCAATGTGTCGCCTTCCATGTGGATCTGGAGGGACACCACGGGTTTCACGTGGAGCTGGAAGACCTGCAGGCTGGTCACCACATAGCGGTACTGCCCTGACTGCAGGCGGGTGAGCTGTTTGGCATCCAGCAGGGCCCCGAGGACGCGCTCCTCCTCCAACAGGTAAGTGGGAAGCCGCTCTGCTCCCGTTCTGACAGGCAGATCAAGCTTTTGACTGGCTTCGAAGGCCAGGGGCATGGTCATCACCTGACGCGGCATGATCTTATCGAGTCCATCCAGTGCGGCTTCGATGCCTACACGTCTCGCATTCCTTGGCCCAGTCGGGACCTATGGCGAGCAGGCCGCCCGGGTGTTGATCGAACAGGACGCTCTCGAGGATGTTCAGCTTGTTCCCTGTGTGGGGCTTCGATCGGTTGTTGAACAGCTGGCGGGGGGGCAGTGCGATGCAGCCGTTGTCCCGATTGAGAATTCGGTTGAAGGGGGGGTGACAGCGACCCTCGATGCGCTGTGGTCCCACCCCGAGCTCTGTATCCGCAGGGCTTTGGTGCTGCCGATTCAGCACGCTCTGCTGGGGAGTGGGCCGCTCAGTAGAGTCACGGAAGTGCTTTCTCACCCGCAGGCCCTGGCGCAGTGCAGTGGCTGGTTGGCCCAGCACCTGCCCGATGCCTTGCAACTGCCCACTTCATCCACGTCTGAAGCAGCTCGCATGGTGGCGGGCAGTCCCTTCCGGGCTGCGATTGCCTCCCAGACCGCTGCCCGTGAACACGGGTTGGATCAGCTGGCGTTTCCTGTGAACGATGTTGCGGGCAACCGCACCCGTTTTCTGCTGTTGCGCCGTGGGCAGCGCAGTGAGCATGGCGATGTGGCCAGCCTGGCGTTTTCGCTGCATCGCAATGCGCCGGGGGCCTTGCTGGAGGCTCTGGCCTGTTTGGCTGAGCGGGGCCTGAACATGAGTCGGATTGAATCGCGACCGTCCAAACGGGAGCTGGGGGAATACGTCTTCTTCGTGGATGTGGATCTTCCGCCGGATCCGTCAACGGCCCTGCAGGATCTGATTGCCCAGTTGCAGCCCCTGTGTGAGCATCTGGCCCATTTCGGTGCCTACCCCAGTAGCGATCTGAGCGGCTCTTGAGGATCAGTCTTTGCTGATCCGGAAGACGCCGAATTGCATCAGCCCGGTGGCGAAGGCCCAGTGCATCAGCAACAACGTCGGGGTTTCTCTCAGGCCTTGCAGGACCGCTTTCGGTCCCAGGCTGAGCACAGCCCAGGGGCGTCGGATGCCCTCAATGATCGAGTCAATCCATGAGGGGAGTGTGGCCTGGGTCCAGTCACCGGTGACGATCTCGCCCCGGTGGTGCACGCTGTTGTCGAGGTTCTGGCGGAACCCCTTGATGCTGGCGAATTCAGGGTGGGCCCATTGGTTGAGCAGCTGACGCATCACCCAGCGTTCGGTTCGCGTCATGCCGCCGTCAGACGGGTCCCGGCGGTTCCAGTCGGCCACTGCAAGCAGCCCTCCAGGGCGCATCACCCGCAGCAGCTCATCGGCATAACGCTGTTTGTCGGGCATGTGGGGGCCAGCCTCCACACTCCAGACCGCATCAAAGCTCTGATCGGGCAGTTGAAGATCCAAGGCGTCCATCACCTGGAAGCGGCAGCTCAGGCCTGATGGGGTGAGTTGTGTGGCTCTTTCCACCTGGGCAGGGCTGATGCTGATGCCAAGAACGTTCAATCCGTAATCCCGCGCCAGGATTCGGGCACTGCCACCGATGCCGCATCCCACATCCAGCACCCGGCTGCCGGCGGGGAGTTGGTCCAGACCGCTCCATCGCACCAGCTCGTGGACGAAGGCTTCCTTGGCTTCGCGGAAGTCGCAGGAGCCCGGCGGGGTCCCGTAATGACCGAGATGGACATGCTCGCCCCAGAGCTGCTCCAACAAACGGTCTTCCGTCCAGGCGTCGTAGGCGGAGGCGACACTCTCCGACGATTCGTAGCGCCGGTCACGGCGAAGCCACAGCGCAACTCCGGTGGCTCCAACGGCCCCGGCCACCACTAACAGAGATCCCAACATCACTTCAGATCCATCAACACAGTGCGGGCTGCCAGTTGGCGTCGGGTGTGATCCAACATTTCAAATTGCTGACTCAACCGTTCGTGGGTGTCGGTTAGTTCCAGAAGACTCTGTTGCTCCGAAGCGGCCTGATCAAGATGGGCGCTGATCCAGAAGGAGAGTTCCCGCGGTAGATCAGGCAGATCGTCAGGCAGTTCCACCTCTCGGTTCTGCAATTTGCTGGTCAGCTGAACGACGTCATTCAAGGCTTCGCTCACCTTGTCCCGCAGGCTGTTGAGCTGGTCGGTGTCGGCCACGGGCTCATCCTCCAGCCAACTCACCATCCCTGTTCGGTAGGGCGTTTCCCGCGTGATGTTGAGCAGCCGGAACCGCTGTTGGCCCAGCGAAACGATGTAGCTGCGACCGTCTTCGGTTGTTTGGTGCTGAAGCACCTCAGCGCAGCAACCGATTTCGGCCATTTCGCCGTTCTCGGGGTTGATGCGAACGATGCCGAATCGTTTGTCGGTCTCCAGAACCGTCTGGAGAAGCATCCGATAACGCGATTCAAAAATGTGCAGCGGCAGGAGCTGCTGCGGGAACAACACGACGTCCGGCAGGGGGAACAGGGGAAGCTCCCTCACAGAAAAATCGGACACGAACGCCGTGTTGTAGGCAACTGAATCCTAGGAAAATGAAGTTCTGATCGAACGGATCAGAGCTTCACTTCGATGTCCACACCACTGGGGAGATCCAGCTTCATCAGCGCATCGATGGTTTTGGCCGACGGGCTGTAGATGTCGATGATCCGACGGTGGGTGCGGGTTTCGAAGTGCTCGCGGGAGTCCTTGTCCACGTGGGGAGAGCGCAGAACGCAGTAGATCTTGCGTTTCGTGGGCAGGGGGATCGGACCGATCGCGGTTGCAGCGGTGTTATCGGCCGTTTCAATGATTTTCTCGCAAGAAAGATCGAGCATGCGGCGGTCAAACGCCTTCAGGCGGATGCGGATCTTCTGCTGAGCGATGGCAGTGGACATAGGAAGGGGGCGAAAAAGCTTCGAGCTCGAAGCAGGACTTCAGTTGTCGAGGTTCGGAGAAATTTAGGAGATGGGGGGCTGAGCCCCTCCATCTCCTGACGTGTGGTTCAGCTTGCGCTGATCACTCGATGATCTTGGAGACCACACCAGCACCGATGGTGCGGCCGCCTTCGCGGATAGCGAAGCGCATGCCCTGCTCGATGGCGACGGGGCAGATCAGCTCACCGGTCATCTGGATGTTGTCACCAGGCATCACCATTTCCACGTTGGAACCGTCTTCCGCGGTGAAGGCGGTGATTTGGCCGGTCACATCCGTTGTACGGATGTAGAACTGCGGGCGGTAGCCAGCGAAGAAGGGAGTGTGGCGGCCGCCTTCTTCCTTCTTGAGCACGTACACCTGACCCTCGAACTTGGTGTGAGGGGTGATGGAACCGGGCTTCACGAGCACCATGCCGCGCTCGATCTCTTCCTTCTGGATGCCGCGCAGCAGCAGACCAACGTTGTCGCCAGCCATGCCCTCATCGAGCAGCTTGCGGAACATTTCCACGCCGGTGACTGTGGTCTTGCGGGTGTCCTTGATGCCGACGATTTCGATTTCTTCGCCGACCTTGACGATGCCGCGCTCGATGCGGCCGGTGGCCACGGTGCCGCGACCGGTGATGGAGAAGACGTCTTCCACAGCCATCAGGAAGGGCTTGTCCACTTCCCGCTCAGGCTCAGGAATGCTGGCGTCAACAGCCGCCATCAGTTCCTCGATCTTGGCTTCCCACTCAGCCTCGCCTTCGATGGCCTTCAGGCCGGAGACCTGAACCACGGGGATGTCGTCGCCGGGGAAGTCGTAGCTGGAGAGCAGTTCGCGGATCTCCATCTCCACCAGTTCGATGATCTCTTCGTCATCGACCATGTCGCACTTGTTCAGTGCAACCACCAGAGCGGGAACGCCCACCTGCTTGGCCAGCAGGATGTGCTCCTTGGTCTGGGCCATGGGGCCGTCGGTGGCGGCACACACCAGGATGGCGCCGTCCATCTGAGCGGCACCGGTGATCATGTTCTTCACGTAGTCCGCGTGACCAGGGCAGTCCACGTGGGCGTAGTGACGGGTCTCGGTCTCGTACTCAACGTGAGCGGTGTTGATGGTGATGCCGCGCTCACGCTCTTCAGGGGCGCCGTCGATGTCGGCGTAGTTCTGAACTTCAGCCTGACCCTTCTTGGCGAGCACGTTGGTGATCGCAGCGGTGAGGGTTGTCTTGCCATGGTCAACGTGGCCGATGGTGCCGATGTTGACGTGGGGCTTGTTCCTTTCGAACTTCTCGCGTGCCATGGGTGTTTAAAGAATCGAGGGTTGGATTTGGAGGAGTTTAGAGATCAGGAATTGCCCTGATTCTTGGAAATGATGGCCTCGGCCACATTGCGAGGAACTTCGGCGTAATTGTCGAATTCCATCGAGAAAATGCCCCGGCCCTGGGTCATGGAGCGGAGCTCGGTGGCGTAACCGAACATCTCGGCAAGGGGCACCTTGGCCGAGATTTTGGACGTGCCGTCTTCGACGGACTGGCCCTCAACCTGACCTCGACGGGAGGACAGGTCGCCGATGATTGAACCGAGGAAATCCTCGGGAGCTTCGACCTCGACCTTCATCATCGGCTCAAGCAGCACAGGGTTGCACTTCTTGACGCCGTCCTTGAAGGCCATGGATCCGGCGATCTTGAACGCCATCTCCGAGGAGTCGACGTCGTGATAAGAGCCATGCACCAGGGTGCATTTCACATCGATGAGGGGATATCCGGCGATCACACCGGATTCGCAGGTCTCCTTCATGCCCTGCTCGGCGGGCTTGATGTATTCCTTCGGAACGACACCGCCCACGATCTTGTTGACGAATTCGAAGCCGGAGCCGGGTTCGCCCGGTTCCATCTCGATCACAACGTGGCCGTACTGGCCTTTACCACCGGTCTGACGGGAGAACTTGCCTTCGCCACCTGCTGAACCACGGATGGTCTCGCGGTAGGACACCTGAGGTGCGCCGATGTTGGCTTCCACTTTGAACTCACGCAGCATGCGGTCCACCAGGATTTCCAGGTGGAGTTCGCCCATGCCGGCGATCACGGTCTGGCCGGTCTCAGAATCGGTGTTGACGCGGAAGGTGGGGTCCTCTTCAGCCAGAGCAACCAGGGCCTTGGAGAGCTTCTCCATGTCGCCCTTGGTCTTCGGCTCAACAGCCACGGAGATCACCGGTTCGGGGATGAACAGGGTCTCGAGAACGATCGGATCGTCCTGGGTGCAGAGGGTGTCGCCAGTGGTGGTGTTCTTCAGTCCGAGCACCGCACCGAGGTCGCCGGCACGCAGTGCGTCGACTTCCTCACGGTCATCAGCCTTAAGCACCACGAGGCGGGAGATGCGCTCCTTTTCACCTTTGGTGGAGTTGAGCACGTAGCTGCCCTTCTCGAGGATGCCGGAGTACATCCGCACGAAGGTGAGCTTGCCGTAGGGATCCGCCATCACCTTGAAGGCGAGGGCACTGAAGGGGGCGCTGTCGTCGGACGGACGCACCGCTTCGCTGCCGTCGGGAAGCACACCCTGGATGGGGGGAACGTCGACGGGAGCAGGCAGGTAGTCGATCACAGCGTCGAGCACCAGCTGGACACCTTTGTTCTTGAAGGCGGAGCCGCAGAGCATTGGCACCAGACCGTGCTTGAGCACGCCCTCTCGGATGCCTTTCTTGAGCTCGTCAACGCTGAGTTCGCCGCTTTCGAGGAACTTCTCGATCAGCACCTCATCGGTTTCGGCGACGGTTTCCATCAAGGTGTTCCGCCATTCGGCGACCTCGTCGGCCATGTCGGCCGGCACGTCGGCTTCTTCGATGTCGGTGCCGAGGTCGTTCTTGTAGATGTACGCCTTGTTGGCAACGAGATCGATGATGCCGCTGAGCTCACCTTCAGCACCGATCGGAAGCTGAATCGGAACAGCGTTGGCTTTGAGGCGATCCTTGATCTGGCCGTGAACCTTGAGGAAGTCCGCACCGGTGCGGTCCATCTTGTTCACGAACACCATCCGGGGAACGGAATAGCGATCGGCCTGACGCCAGACGGTCTCGGATTGGGGCTGAACGCCACCCACAGCACAGAAGACGGCAATCACGCCATCCAGCACGCGCATGGAGCGCTCCACCTCAATGGTGAAGTCCACGTGACCAGGCGTGTCGATGATGTTGATCCGATGGTCCTGCCAGGACGTCGAAATGGCAGCTGCGGTGATCGTGATGCCACGCTCCCGTTCCTGGGCCATCCAGTCGGTCACGGCGGCGCCGTCATGCACCTCGCCGATTTTGTGCACCACACCGGAATAGAACAGAATCCGTTCTGTCGTGGTGGTTTTGCCGGCATCGATGTGAGCAGCGATACCAATATTTCTGACGCGTTCCAGGGGGAAGTCGCGGGCCACAGGAAATTCTCCGGGGGTGGGGCGTGAAAAGGCGGGGAGACTCTACAGGCCAGCCATGAACATCTGTGTTGATGACTGGCCCGCGAGGCTCAGTAGCGGTAGTGGGCGAAAGCCTTGTTGGCTTCGGCCATCTTGTGGGTTTCTTCGCGCTTGCGAACGGCGTTGCCAGCCTCGTTGGCGGCATCCATCAGTTCGCCAGCCAGCTTCTGGGCCATGCTCCGGCCGTTGCGGGCGCGGGAGAAGCTCACCAGCCAGCGCAGGGCCATAGCGGTGCCGCGCTCCTGGCGCACTTCCATGGGCACCTGGTAGGTGGCACCACCGACACGGCGGGCGCGCACTTCCACCAGAGGGGTGGCGTTCTTGACGGCTGTCTCGAACAGTTCGAGCGGATCTCCGCCGGTGCGCTCGTTGATCAGGCCGAACGCGTCGGACAGGATCCGTTGCGCTGTCGACTTCTTGCCGTGCTGCATCAGGCGCACCACCATCATCGTGGCGAGGCGGCTGTTGAACTGCGGGTCGGGAAGAATCGGGCGCTTCTCAGCGGCGTTGCGGCGTGACATTAGGGATCAGAACTTGATGGGGATGGGTAAGAAACCGGTGATCACTCCTTCGGAGCCTTGGCGCCGTACTTGGAGCGGGACTGACGCCGGTCTTTCACGCCAGCGGTATCCAGGGTTCCGCGGATGATGTGGTAGCGGACACCAGGGAGGTCTTTGACACGACCGCCGCGGATCAACACCACCGAGTGCTCCTGCAGGTTGTGACCGACACCGCCGATGTAGGCCGTGACCTCGAAACCGGAGGTCAGGCGTACACGAGCCACCTTGCGCAGCGCCGAGTTGGGCTTTTTGGGCGTCGAGGTGTAAACGCGGGTGCAAACACCGCGACGTTCAGGGCACGACTTCAGGGCTGGGGATTTGGTCTTGGCCTTGAGGCGTGAGCGCTCAGTGCGGATCAGCTGTTGGATGGTTGGCATCGATGGTCGGTGAGCGGTCGGACTCCCGACCTGATTCGACAATCGACCACGATACCGGGTGACGGTCCCCCCTCAAACGCGGCTGAAGGCACTGCCGCAGGCACAGGGTTCAACACCATCGCTGTTGCGGATCAGAAAACCACCGCCACTCAGGTCGCCCCGGTAGTCCAGACAAAGGCCTTCAAGCAATTTGAGCTGTTCCGCCGGGGCGTGCAGGGTCACGCCATCGGCTCTTGCGATCGCGACCCCGGCCAGATGTCCTGCCCGGATGCGCAGAACGTGTTGTGCGCACTCCCCGGGAGTGAGATCGAGATGCATCTGCCCCGGTATTCCCGCCACGGCCGCCTGTCGCCCTAGTTCAGCGGCAGCGGCAGCGGTCAGCCGCAGATTGGCAGCCATGCTCATTTCCTCAGGGCCCCCACTGTTGCAGGTCTCAGAGGGGGATGAGACCCAGCCCGTTGTGGACTCTCGGGGTGCTGCTTCGTCCGTTCATCACGGTTCGTCCGGCCACCACAAGGGTGGTGGAACTGCCGCCATCCATGTTCAAGGCATCGCGCAGGCCCAGTTGCTGGGCTGCCAGGGCTGTTTCCACAAGGGTGGGATCACTGCCGGCGGCCCCGCGCAAGGTCATTAGCCACTGACCGCTCGCCCCCTGAGCCACGACCGTTCTTGGCGCCGCCAAGCTCATGAAGCCGGGGCTGAATCCCTCCTGACGTCCATTCAGCACCACGCGGCCGTTCTGCATCAGGAGTGGACCGCCCCCCAGAACATTGGGCTGTTGGGCCAGGGGAGAGCTGGATCGCTCTGTCACCTGGATCTGATCACCAGGTTGAGCCGGCAGCGGCGTGCGCCCGCGGGCGACCACCAGTGCAGCGTTTTTGGGAATGGCGATGCCGCCCTGCAGGCTGCGCTGGTCGAAGGTTGATTCGACGCGCCCGTCACGAATCAACAGAGCTTCCTCTTCTCCGCTCAGGGCCCGGTAGCGAGGCCCCCATGCAGGTGTGTAGAGGCTCAGTCCCTTCTGGACGTAGCCGCTGTTGAGTGCCATCAGGATCCAGCGGCGACCCTTGTTCACCCGCAGCGTCTGGTTCAGCCGCAGCCGGCCGAACTGCAGATCCCCTGAGGCTCCCCAAGCGATCACGCCGCGGTTCAGGATCGGACCGGACAGCCAGATTCCCTGATGCCGCACGGCCCCCAGGGGGAGTTGATTGATCCGGTTGAAAAAGCCTCCATTGACTGCGATCAGTGCCCCTGCGGGTTGGGAGAGCTGAGGCAGAAAACGCAGGCCCTGTTGCTGCTCGGCTTTGACCAGGGGCTGAAGGGTGATGCCGAGACGGCTCAGCTGGCCGCCGGCACGGAACACCTGAATGGGTTTCACCCCCACCTTGATGATGCGTTGCTCCAAGACGAAGCCCCGCCTCAGCCATTCGGCCAGAGCTGGGTCGCGCAGGGGCAGATGTGCATTCTGGACTGGGCGGCGCCCGCCGATCTGCACGCCATCCAGCACCACCCGCCAGGGGGACGCCAGGCTCAGGCTCCTCAGCTTGGTGGCTTGTCCCTTCAGCAGAAGGCCGCCGTGGCGATGCTGCTGTGGAGTGAGCCCCCACGCCTTCAACTGAAGTTGCTGGGTCCGCGACAGCTTGAGCTCCAGCAACAGGTCGCCGTTCAACCGTTGCACCAGGGCGGGGCCGTTCAGGTCCAGCACCAAACGATCAGCTGTTGAACCCTTGCCGCGGCGCAGATTGTTCACCGTTGGTCGGGGCAGCCGAAGCTCCAAGGTGTGTCCCCGCACTTTGGAGCGCACACCTGTTGCGGCCAGCCAGTCGCTCACCTCGAGGCCGACTTCATCACCGAGCGAACGGGTTGCCAGTGCGGTGAGGGAGACTTTTCGGCCAAACCACTCCAGTGCCTCTCCATCGAGGCGAGACACCCGCCGGAAACCCAGACGGGATTCCAGAACCTCCAAGGGCAGCCAAAGTTCTTCCGGTTCTGCGTCGCTGCCCTTCAAGAGCCAAACCGCCTTGCTGCGCTCTTGCCCGATCAGCACCAACTCACCGCTCTGGTTGGGCGCAGGCCGAACCTCAGGTGGTGGCGGGGGAAGTGGGGCAAAGGCCAGCATGAAATGCCTGGGCGGAGAGGCGCCTGCCTAGGATCGTCCCTCGAGATGGTCTCTGCAGAGCTCGAAGCTGCAGACCCATGCGATCGTCCGGTTGAGTTCCCTATGTCTGACGCCATCCGTTCCGCTGTCTGGCCTTACTGCGACAGCCCTGCGCCCGAAGTTGTTGCGGGCGAGAAGGATGCGTGTGGCGTTGGTTTCCTGGCCCAGCTCCAGGGGCAGGCCAGTCACTGGGTGCTGGAGCAGGCCCTGCGTGGTCTGGGATGCATGGAGCACCGTGGTGGTTGCGGTGGTGACGGCGACTCCGGCGACGGCGCAGGTGTGTTGTGTGAGATCCCCTGGTCGTATCTGAAAGCGGTCTGGCCCGAGGCGGCTGCCGCTCGGGGCCTCGGAATGATGTTCATGCCGACGGATGCCGGCCGTCGTGCTGAGGTGCGGGGCCTGTGTGATGAAGAGGCCAAGGCCCTTGGCATGCAGCCTCTGGGGTGGCGAACGGTGCCTGTCGCCCCTGAGGTTCTCGGCCCCTTGGCTCGTGCCACAGCGCCTGTGATCGAGCAGTGGGTGCTGAATGGTGATGCCGACGACGCAACCTTTGATGGCCAGCTGCTGCGGTTGCGGCGCCGTATCGGTGCCCGTGTGCGGGCCGCTCTGGGTGCCGAGGTGGCCCAGGACGTTTATGTCTCCTCCCTGAGCAGCCGGACGGTTGTCTACAAGGGAATGGTGCGATCCGAAGTGCTGGCGCAGTTCTACGCCGACCTGCAGGACCCACGATTTGAGGTGAGCTTTGCGGTGTATCACCGCCGTTTCAGCACCAACACCCTGCCGCGCTGGCCCCTGGCTCAGCCGATGCGGCTTCTGGGGCACAACGGCGAAATCAACACGCTGCTGGGCAACCTCAACTGGGCCAAGGCTTCAGAAGCCAGCCTCGAGAACGTCTGGGGTGAGGCGGCTGATGACCTGATTCCGGTGGTGAACCCTGCCTTCAGCGATTCCGCCAACCTGGACGCCACTCTGGAATTGATGGTGCGCAGTGGGCGGTCGATCACCGACAGCCTGATCACACTGGTGCCCGAAGCGTTTCGCAATCAGCCCGATCTCGACAGCCGTCCTGATGTGACGGCGATGTACGAATTCAACGCGGGCATTCAGGAACCCTGGGACGGCCCGGCCCTGTTGGTGTTCGCCGACGGCAAGCGAGTGGGTGCAACGCTCGATCGCAATGGGCTGCGTCCGGCGCGTTGGTGCACCACCGCTGACGGCTTCGTGATCATGGGATCGGAGACCGGCGTGGTGGATCTCAGCGGCAAGACGATTGTTCAGAAAGGTCGTCTTGGCCCGGGTCAGATGGTGGCCGTCGATCTTGAACGCGGCGAGTTGCTCGATAACTGGTCGGTGAAGGAAGACGCGGCGCAGCGCTTCCCCTACGCCGATTGGCTGCAGAAGCATCGCCGCGGCGTGGCCCCCCAGCCCTGGACCCAGGACCGGCAGGTGGGTGAACTCGATCTGCTGCGGTTGCAGACCGCGATGGGGTTCACCGCCGAAGACTTCGATCTGATCATCGAGGACATGGCTGCCCTCGGCAAGGAGCCGACCTACTGCATGGGGGATGACATCCCCCTGGCGGTGCTCTCCGACAAGCCCCACCTGCTTTACGACTACTTCAAGCAGCGTTTCGCCCAGGTCACCAACCCTCCGATCGATCCCCTGAGGGAAAAGCTGGTGATGAGCCTGGAGATGCACCTGGGTGAGCGCCGGCCCGCCCTGAAGCCCCAGCCGGAAGCTGCCTCCGTCATCCATCTGGAGACGCCCGTTTTGAACGAGGCGGAACTGGCGGCCATCAGTGAGCAGGGTTTGCCCGTCAAGACGGTCTCCACCCAGGTGGCTGTTGAGTCGTGTGCGGGAGGTCTGCAACAGGCCATCGCTGCGCTGTGCAGCGTCGCGGAACAGGCGGTGCGTGACGGTGCGCAGGTTCTGGTGCTGTCCGACCGGGTCGATGGCACGGGGGCGGCTGCCCCGCTGACCCCCACCACGGTGGCGATGCCTGCCTTGCTGGCCGTGGGTGCTGTTCATCACCATCTGCTGCGCCAGAAGCTGCGGCTGCAGTGCTCTCTGGTGGTGGATACGGCCCAGTGCTGGAGCACCCATCACATGGCCTGCCTGATCGGTTACGGCGCCAGTGCCGTCTGCCCCTGGCTCACCTGGGAGACCACCCGCCACTGGCTGGATCACCCCAAGACCAAGAAGCGGATCGAACAGGGCAAGTTGCCCGCCCTGGATGCCAATCAAGCCCAGGCCAACGTTCGTGAGTCGCTGGAGAACGGCCTGCGCAAGATCCTCTCCAAGATCGGAATTTCATTGCTGGCCAGCTACCACGGCGCTCAGATCTTTGAAGCGATCGGCCTGGGAGCGGATGTGGTGGAGACCGCCTTCACCGGAACGACCAGCCGTGTTGCCGGCATGACCTTGGCCGAGCTGGCGAACGAAACGCTTTCGATGCACGCCAAGGCTTTCCCTGAGCTCAACCGCAGCAAGCTCGAATTCATGGGCTTCGTTCAGTACCGCAGTGGTGCTGAGTACCACCGCAACAATCCCGAGCTGTCGAAGGCGCTGCACAAGGCGGTGGCTCAGGGCCCTGGTTACGACCATTTCTCCACCTACCAGGCCTTGTTGGAGAACCGCCCGGTGATGGCCCTGCGGGACCTGCTGGAGTTCAAGTTGGCTCCCACCCCAGTTCCCCTGGATCAGGTGGAGAGCGTCGAGAGCATCTGCACCCGCTTCTGCACGGGCGGGATGAGCCTGGGTGCTTTGTCCCGCGAAGCCCATGAAGTGTTGGCCGTGGCGATGAATCGCATCGGCGGCAAGAGCAACAGCGGTGAAGGCGGCGAAGACCCTGCCCGCTTCCAGATCCTCAAGGATGTGGATGGCGAGGGCCGTTCCGCCTCATTCCCCAGCATTGGTGGTTTGCGCAATGGGGACACCGCCTGCTCGGCAATCAAGCAGGTGGCTTCAGGCCGTTTCGGTGTGACGGCGGAATACCTGCGCAGCGGCAAGCAGTTGGAGATCAAGGTGGCCCAGGGCGCCAAGCCCGGTGAAGGCGGTCAGCTGCCAGGGCCCAAGGTCGACAAGTACATCGCCTGGTTGCGCAACAGCAAGCCAGGTGTGGCCTTGATTTCACCGCCGCCACACCACGACATCTATTCGATTGAAGACCTGGCGCAGTTGATCCATGACCTGCATCAGGTGCATCCTGCTGCTCCCGTGAGCGTGAAGCTGGTGGCCGAGATCGGGATTGGCACCATCGCTGCGGGTGTGGCCAAGGCCAACGCCGATGTGATCCAGATCTCCGGTCACGACGGTGGCACCGGTGCATCCCCCCTGAGTTCGATCAAGCACGCCGGCAGCCCCTGGGAATTGGGCCTCACCGAGGTGCATCGTTCCCTGGTGGAGAACGGTCTGCGCGATCGGGTTCTGCTGCGCGCCGATGGAGGCCTGAAAACAGGCTGGGATGTGGTGATCGCTGCCTTGCTGGGGGCCGAGGAATACGGCTTCGGCTCGATCGCGATGATCGCCGAGGGCTGCGTCATGGCTCGCGTTTGTCACACCAACAATTGCCCTGTGGGAGTGGCCACGCAGAAGGAGAACCTGCGCAAGCGCTTCACCGGCATTCCTGAGCACGTCGTCAATTTCTTCTGGTACGTCGCCGAGGAAGTGCGTCAGCTGATGAGCCTGCTCGGCGTCACCCGCCTCGAGGAGCTGATCGGTCGCACCGATCTGCTCCAGGCCCGCTCGGTTGATCTGGCGAAGACCAAGGGTGTGGATCTCTCCAGCCTGCTGGCTCCGATCAGCGGCGCCGAAGATCGCTCCTGGCTGCGCCACAGCGACCAGGCCCATGGCAATGGACCGATCCTTGAGGATCAGCTCCTGGCTGACGCTGAGCTGATGGCTGCCCTGGACAGCCACGCTTCCATCAGCCGCAGCATTGAGATCATCAACACCGATCGCAGTGTCTGTGCCCGTCTGGCCGGTGAAATCGCCCAGCGCCATGGCAATCGCGGCTTCAAGGGACAGCTCGATCTCACCTTCCGGGGTGCCGCAGGCCAGAGCTTCGGGGCCTTCATGGTGCAGGGCATGCAGGTTCGTCTGGAAGGCGAGGCCAACGACTACGTGGGCAAGGGAATGAACAGTGGTTGCATCACTCTTGTGCCATCAGACGGTTGTGCCTCTCCAGGGGATCAGGTGATCCTCGGAAACACCTGCCTCTACGGGGCCACCGGCGGTGAGTTGTTTGCCCATGGCCGGGCTGGCGAGCGCTTTGGTGTTCGCAACAGCGGTGCCCGCTCGGTTGTTGAGGGAGCTGGTGACCACTGCTGTGAGTACATGACCGGTGGCGTCGTCGTTGTTCTCGGCAGCACCGGCCGCAATGTCGGCGCTGGCATGACCGGTGGTGTGACCTTCCTGCTGGATGAGGAGGGGCGTGTCGCTCCTCGGGTGAACCCGGAGATTGTGGAGGTCTGCACCATCACCACCCATGAGCAGGAGTCGCTGCTGAAGGGTCTGCTGGAACGGCATGTGGCGCTCACGGGAAGTGAGAAGGCTGCTGCTCTCCTGGCCGATTGGTCTGCGGCGAAGGGTCGCTTCAAGGTGTTGGTCCCCCCCAGTGAGCGGGAGGCGATGGGATTGGCCGATAAGCAGGCTGTGGCGGCCTAGCGCCGACCCCAGTCCGTGGCTTGGTTCGTCAAGACCGAAACCTTCACGGCCGTCGCCGCCGCTCTCTCCGTTGAGCAGCGGCGACCCACCCTGGAGGATCACCGCCATTGGGTTTCAGAGGAAGCTGCAGCAGGCCGCCGTCTACGCAGCGGCTACCTGGTGGATGGCGATCGGCGTCCGGGCGGCGGGGGGTTGTTGATCTTTGAAGCGTCGTCCTATGCCGAAGCTTTGGCATGGGTGCAGAACGACCCGATGATCCGCGATGGCCTCGTGGACTGGCAGGTGCAGGAATGGATTCCCGTCAACGGGGATGGCTGGCCATAAGCCGTTGCACCTCGCCGGCGTGGTAGCTGCTGCGAGTGAGTGGGGTGCTGACCACCTGAAGGAAGCCCAGCTCCTTTTCGCCCACTGTTCTGTAGGTCTCGAATTGATCCGGGGTGACAAAGCGGTCGATGGCCAGGTGCTTTGGGCCAGGTGAGAGGTACTGACCGATGGTGACGATGTCGACCTTGTGTTTCCTCAGATCCCTGAGCGTCTCGATCACTTCCTCATCGGTTTCCCCGAGCCCCACCATCAGGCCCGACTTGCTGTAGGCCCTGGGCCATTGGTCCCGCACCCGTTGCAGCAGCTCGAGGGAGCGTTCATAAATGCCCTGGGGCCGCGCCAAGCGGTACATCCGCGGCACCGTTTCAATGTTGTGGTTCAGCACGTGGGGGGCGGCGGCCATCACCGTTGCCAGGGCATCCCAGTTGCCGCACAAGTCGGGAATCAGCAGCTCGATCGTGGTGAGCGGTGAGCGTTGCTTCACCTGTTCGATGCAGGCCACAAACTGGGACGCTCCACCATCGGCAAGATCGTCGCGGTTCACTGAGGTGATCACCACGTGCTTCAGGCCCAGACGGGCCACGGCTTCCCCAAGCCGTTGCGGCTCGGTGGGATCGAGCTCGCGCACGCTCTTGTCGAAGTCGATGTCGCAGTAGGGGCAGGCGCGGGTGCAGCCGGGCCCCATGATCAAAAACGTGGCGGTGCCGCCTGCGAAGCATTCGCCGATGTTGGGGCAGCTCGCCTCCTGGCAGACCGTGTTCAGGTTCAAGTCCAGCAGCAGGTCGGCCACGGCGCCGATTCGTTCGCGCTGCGGAGCCTTAACGCGCAACCACTCCGGCTTGAGCACGGCGAAGCATCTTCAATCCATGACCCTAGTCGCTGCTGAGATCCGCCTGGATTTCGCTTCACTGCGATCTCTTAAGATTGCAAAGCCGGGATGTGGCGCAGTTTGGTAGCGCACTTCGTTCGGGACGAAGGGGCCGCAGGTTCGAATCCTGTCATCCCGATTCTTGGTTTGAATGGCACTGCCCGGTCTTGATGGAGGCCTGAGCTAGGCCAAAAAAGACTTGGCTTTCATTGGAGACTCGCCCCGGGGTAGCCCCGCGGCGTCACCATCCAGCCATCCTCTGCACGGCTGCTGCTGTTCCCGATCAGCACCAGCGTGAGCATGTCCACGGATTCCGGCTCCAAGCGCTCAAGAGAGGTGAGCTCACGGGATTCCTCTGCGCGGCCCAGCTGCCGCGCCAGTGTCACCGGGGTTGTCGGGGGGCGGTGTTTCAGCAGGATTTGTTTGGCGTGTCCCAGCTGCCAATCCCTGCCCTTGGAGCGTGGGTTGTAGAGGGCGAGCACAAAATCTCCAGCGGCAGCGGCCTCCAGTCGCTTTTCGATCACGGCCCACGGCGTGAGGCGATCGCTGAGGCTCACGCAGCAGAAGTCATGCATCAGTGGCGCCCCGGCCCGGGCGGCGGTCAGCTGGAAGGCTGAAATGCCGGGATGCACCGAGAAGCTGGGCCGCTCCTGCTCGGGTTGCTGAAGCAGCAGCTCCAGGGCCAATCCCGCCATGCCGTAGATCCCGCTGTCGCCGGAGGAGATCAGAGCAACCTTGGCCCCTTGTTGGGCCAAGCGCAGTGCTTCGGCACAGCGGTTCCATTCCCGGGTGAGCTGGCCATCGAATCGGACCTGATCCGGCCGGCGCAGGGGCTCCAGAAGATCGAGGTAGAGGCTGTAGCCAACCCAGGCGCAGCAACGGGAGAGGGCCGCTTTGGCGTCTCCGCTGAGCAGGGACAGATCTCCTGGGCCACTGCCCACCAGGTGCAGCTCCCCCCTCTCTGGCGCATAGGGGAGGGCCGCCTCGGCAATGGCCACCGTCACGGCGCCCTGCTCCCCTGTTTCCGGACGGTTGATTCGCTTGGGCTGGATCAGATGACCTTGTTCGCCCGCAGCCAGCAAGGCTGCTGCTTCAGCCACCGACGCGGTCCCCATTTCCTGGCGCACCACTTCGGAGGGATTTGGCACGTCGATGGATGCAAGAGCGTGCTCCGCAAAGGTTCGGAACGGCCATGCCCTGGTGCGGCTTAGCTCTTGCAGGGCCGGTTCATCAGCTTTCCGGGCTGCGCTGGCCATTCCGGCGACAGCCTCCTCCGCAAGTCCTGCTGTTGCCAAGGCCTCGGCAATGGCCTTCTCCACCAGGGAAACACTGGTGTTGCGCTCACAGCCGATGCCGATCCAGAGCGTTGCTGGATGCCACTGGCAATCACCCTGACGGCGCGCTCCGATCACAAGATCAGCGGCGTCTGCCCCCCCCTTGGGATCGATGTTGTGCAGCAAGGGATGGCCTTCAGGGCCTCGCCAGGCGGTGGATCCACTGCTCTGGTGAACGCTGATGCTGGATCCCTGGGATTGCCGCACCATCAGATCGCGCCAATGGGCCACCGATCCCCTGCGTTTCCAGCCCCAGCTCTCACCAAAGGCATCCAGGGGGAGACGTCCTTCATGGGCGCATGCACCCGTGATCACCGCTTGCCCGCCGAGATCCATCGCGATCTCTCGGGCACGTTGTTCAGCGCCTGCGGAATGGCCTCCTAGCAAAGGGATGATGAACTCCCCTTTGGGGTCCAGCACCAGAACGGCTGGATCCTTCTCCTTGCCTTGGATCCGAGCTGCGATCAGGCGCGTCACCGCTCCCACGGCACCCACGAACAACACGACGTTCTCTGCCGTCCAGTGCTCATCAAGGGCGGTGCTGATGTCTTGATCGGCTGGCTTGATCCGCTCGATGTGGCCGCGCAGCAGCAAACGCTCCAACAGCGGCATGGCGCTGGGGCTCAGTCCTAGGCCCAGAGCGGGAGCGGCAGATGTGGGGTTCAGGGCAGGGAATCCGGGTCAGGGCTTGCGCAAGCGCCCATCACTGTTGAGCAACTCACGGGCAGATCCTCCCAGGCTGCTGCTCGGCATCAGCCTGGTTTCCTCTTCGGCTGGCTGCTGAGGCTCCGCTGGCTTCTCCGTGGCGGTAGTGGCAGGAGTGGGCCGAGCCGTTTCTGCTTTGGATGGCTGTTCAGCAGGTGGCTGTTCAGCAGGTGGCTGTTCGGCAAGGGGCAGCTCAGGCTCCTGCCCATCGCTTTCCTCTGGTGCCTTGGGTTGGGGGGCGGCCTCGGGCTTGGTTTCAACCTCGTCCTTGACGACCGCCTCGGCTTTGATCTCAGCCTGGGGAAGGTCTAGGGGCTGTTCTGTCTTCTTCTGTTGTTTCTCCTCAGTTTTTTGAGGAGGCTCTGGCGTGGATTCGACCACCTCCAGAACTTCAGGCTCAGGGGAGCCGCTCAGGCGCGCGAGCTGGCTTTCGCTGAGGCGTGGGCGCATCCAGCCCGGCTTGGCACCGGATGCAGCTTTCAGATGGATCAGCTGGTTGTTGAAGACCGGTGTGATTGGCTCGCCCAGCCCATTCAGCAGTTCCATCTGAATGTCGTGGCTGCCTGCGCTGTTCGATCCTTTGAGCCAAAGGGCTTCCTGGTGATCAACCAAAAAGCTGTCTCCATCAATGCTGATGCGGAGCCGCCAGCGTCCATCGCCCTCCCGCAGGTTTTGCAGCGGAGCATTCCAGATCAGCCAATCCACCAAAAGGGGTTGCAGGCCCTGCTCTCCGGCTGGGTAGACAGGGACCAGCCAGGGGGCATCGCGTTCGGGTTGTGTGCCCTGCAGTTTTTGCCAGAGGTGCACGCGTCCCTGGACTGAGGCTCCCGGTGCTTGTACGGCTTCTCCCCAGGGGTAAGCGGCCCAGGCGCTGAACCGGTGACTGCCCGCCTCCAGGTCATCGATACGAACTTTCAGGCGGTTCCCATCGCTTTCGCTCATCCGTAGGGGAGCACGGTTGTCGATTTGGAGCACCACATGGGGCCCCAGGCCCAATTCGGGGTCGCTGCTGAGGGGCCAGTCGTCGATTTCGAAACGCAGCTCAAGGGCGTCAGAGGTAACGATGCTGTCGTTGCTTGGATCGATCAGCCGCAGGGAGGGGCGGTGCTGTTGCAGCTTCTGGCGCAGCTGTTGCACGGCCCCTGGAGGAGCCACTTCCTGGAGCTTCCCGCTGGGGGCTGAGCTCGGCAGCGGTTTGGCAGCGGACCCTGAATCACGATTGAAGAATCCAGGACGCGCATGAACGGGTAAGCCGGCACCAAGAAGCAGCACTGCTGCCAGCAGAACAGCCCATATCGACTTCAGGCCAGGGCGACGCATCGGGCATGAACAGATCCGATCATTCTGAACAATCCGCCCTTCACTGTCAGAGTTTTAGTTATTTAGGAAGGAAATATGCGTGAAATTGTATTGCTTACTGCTTGAGATCTTTGTTGTTTCGCTGATTCTCAGTCTTCTGCAGACGCCTGTCGCTGACTGGCCCGCCACAGGATTGAACCTTTGTAACTCAGGGCCCTTTAACCCCCTTCTCCGCCCCTATGCTTCCGCCAGCGGTCCCCTCTTTGGGGCCCCAGCTTCAGTGCAGACAAGGGGTTTCGACTCCTTTGCCGTACTGACGCCCGGATGCTGATCCCTTGTGGATCCGTGTTCGGGGCCCCGATTGGCTTCGGCCCTTCGGAGGGGTGGCCCACCACCTCGAAACCCGTCCCTCGAGGAACGACTCGATGACCATCAGCCCACCTGAGCGTGGGAGTGACGCGAAAAGCCAGGTCGAGAAGGTTGACAATCCAGCAACCTTCGAGCTGTTCGGTAAGCCCGGACACTTCGACCGCGCTCTCGCGAAAGGTCCCAAAACCACCACCTGGGTTTGGAACCTTCACGCCAACGCTCACGACTTCGACGCTCACACGAGCGACCTTCAAGAGGTCTCTCGGCGGATCTTCTCCGCCCATTTCGGCCACCTGGCCGTCATCTTCATCTGGCTCAGCGGTGCCTTCTTCCATGGCGCCCGCTTCTCCAACTATTCCGGTTGGCTTGCTGATCCCACCCATGTGAAGCCAAGCGCCCAGCAGGTCTGGGCCGTCTTCGGCCAAGAAGTCCTCAACGGCGACATGGGTGCCGGTTTCCAAGGCATCCAAATCACCTCAGGCCTCTTCCAGATGTGGCGGGCCTGGGGCATCACCAGCGAAACCCAGCTCATGGCTTTGGCCATCGGTGCCCTGGTGATGGCCGGCCTCATGCTCAACGCCGGTGTTTTCCACTACCACAAGGCTGCGCCGAAGCTGGAGTGGTTCCAGAACGTTGAGTCGATGCTGAACCACCACCTGGCAGGTCTGCTGGGTCTCGGTTCACTGTCCTGGGCTGGTCACGTCATCCACGTGTCTGCCCCTGTCACCAAGTTGATGGATGCCATTGATGCCGGCCAACCGCTGGTGCTCAATGGCAAGACCATCGCTTCGGCTGCAGACATTCCGCTGCCCCACGAGTTCTTCAATCAAGACCTTCTGGCGCAGCTGTATCCCGGCTTCAGCGCTGGTGTCGGTGCCTTCTTCTCCGGCAACTGGGCTGCTTACAGCGATTTCCTCACCTTCAAGGGTGGTTTGAATCCTGTAACGGGAAGCCTCTGGATGACCGACATCGCTCATCACCATGTGGCGATTGCCGTGATGTTCATCGTTGCCGGTCACATGTACCGGACCAACTGGGGCATCGGTCACTCCATCAAGGAGATCCACGAAGGCCAGAAGGGTGATCCCCTGCTGTTCCCTGCCACCAACGGTCACGACGGTCTTTATGACTTCATGACCAACTCCTGGCATGCCCAGCTGGCGGTCAACCTCGCCATCGGCGGTTCGGTGAGCATCATCGTTGCTCAGCACATGTACGCGATGCCTCCGTATCCGTACCAAGCGATCGATTACCCCACCCAGATCGGGCTCTTCACCCATCACATCTGGATCGGTGGCTTCCTGATCGTTGGTGCCGGCGCTCACGCCGCCATCGCCATGGTTCGCGATTACGACCCCGCCAAGCACATCGACAACGTGCTGGATCGGGTGCTCAAGGCTCGCGACGCCATCATCAGCCACCTCAACTGGGTCTGCATCTGGCTCGGAGCCCACAGCTTCGGCCTGTACATCCACAACGACACCATGCGTGCCCTGGGTCGTCCCCAGGACATGTTCAGCGATTCGGCCATCTCCATTCAGCCGATCTTTGCTCAGTGGATTCAGAACGTGCACGCCGCAGCTGCCGGCAGCACGGCTCCCAACGCCCTCGCGGGTGTGAGTGAAGTGTTCAACGGTTCCGTAGTCGCCGTCGGCGGCAAGGTTGCCGCTGCTCCCATGCCGCTCGGCACCGCCGACTTCATGGTTCACCACATTCATGCCTTCACGATTCACGTGACGGTGCTGATCCTGCTGAAGGGTGTCCTGTACGCCCGTAGCTCCCGCCTCATCCCTGATAAGGCCAACCTGGGCTTCCGCTTCTCCTGCGATGGTCCTGGTCGTGGTGGCACCTGCCAGGTCTCCGCTTGGGACCACGTGTTCCTGGGCCTGTTCTGGATGTACAACTCCCTGTCAATCGTGATCTTCCACTTCTCTTGGAAGATGCAGAGCGACATCTGGGGAACGGTGAATGCCGACGGTTCCGTCGCGCACATCACCAACGGCAACTTTGCCCAAAGCGCCATCACCATCAATGGCTGGCTGCGTGACTATCTGTGGGCTCAGGCCGTTCAGGTGATCAACAGCTATGGCTCGAACACAGCCGCCTACGGAATCATGTTCCTCGGCGCCCACTTCGTGTTCGCCTTCAGCCTGATGTTCCTCTTCAGTGGTCGCGGCTACTGGCAGGAACTGATCGAGTCCATCGTCTGGGCTCACAACAAGTTGAAGGTGGCTCCCGCCATCCAGCCCCGTGCTCTTTCCATCATCCAAGGCCGTGCCGTGGGTGTTGCCCATTACCTCTTGGGCGGAATTGCGACCACGTGGGCCTTCTTCCACGCCCACATTCTTGTGGTCGGCTGACCTCACCTGACCTCTCCCTCTAATGGCAACGAAATTCCCTTCGTTCAGCCAGGGTCTGGCCCAGGACCCGACAACCCGCCGTATTTGGTACGGGATCGCCACGGCTCACGACTTCGAGAGCCATGACGGAATGACGGAGGAGCGCCTCTATCAGAAGCTCTTCTCCACCCATTTCGGTCACCTCGCGATCATCGGCCTGTGGGTTTCGGGAAACCTGTTCCACATCGCCTGGCAGGGCAACTTCGAGCAGTGGGTCGCCGACCCCCTGCACGTGCGCCCCATCGCTCACGCAATCTGGGATCCCCACTTCGGTCAAGGCGCCATTGACGCCTTCACCCAAGCGGGCGCTTCCTCCCCGGTGAACATCGCCTACTCAGGCCTGTATCACTGGTTCTACACAATCGGCATGAAGACAAATGCCGAGCTGTATCAGGGTTCCATCTTCATGATGATCCTGTCGGCTTGGGCCCTCTTCGCCGGCTGGTTGCATCTGCAGCCCAAGTTCCGTCCCTCCCTGGCCTGGTTCAAAAACGCTGAATCGCGTCTGAACCACCACCTTGCTGTCCTCTTCGGCTTCAGCTCCATCGCCTGGACCGGTCACCTGGTTCACGTTGCGATCCCCGAAGCCCGCGGTCAGCACGTTGGTTGGGACAACTTCCTCAATGTTCTGCCTCACCCCGCCGGTCTTGGACCCTTCTTCACTGGCAACTGGGGTGTGTACGCCGAAAACCCCGACTCTCTGAATCAGGTCTTCGGTAGTTCCGAAGGTGCCGGCACCGCCATCCTCACCTTCCTCGGTGGTTTCCACCCTCAGACAGAAGCCCTCTGGCTGACGGACATCGCCCACCACCACCTGGCCATCGGTTGCCTCTTCGTGATCGCCGGCCACATGTACCGGACCAACTTCGGTATCGGTCACTCCATCAAGGAGATCCTCGAAACCCACAACCCCCCGAAGGGCACCCCCGGTGACCTCGGCGCTGGCCACAAGGGTCTCTACGACACCATCAACAACAGCCTGCACTTCCAGCTTGGTCTGGCTCTCGCCTCCCTCGGCGTGGTCACCAGCCTCGTGGCGCAGCACATGTACTCGATGCCGTCGTACGCCTTCATCGCGAAGGACTACACGACTCAGGCAGCCCTGTACACCCACCACCAGTACATCGCCATCGCGCTGATGTGTGGTGCCTTCGCCCACGGTGCGATCTTCTTCATCCGTGACTACGACCCCGAAGCCAACAAGGACAACGTCCTGGCTCGGATGCTCGAGCACAAGGAAGCGATCATCAGCCACCTGAGCTGGGTGTCCCTGTTCCTCGGTTTCCACACCCTCGGCCTCTACGTCCACAACGATGTGGTCGTTGCCTTCGGTACTCCCGAGAAGCAGATCCTGGTTGAGCCCGTGTTCGCCCAGTTCGTTCAGGCCGCCTCTGGTAAGGCCATGTACGGAATGGACGTGCTGCTCTCCAACGCCTCCAGCTCCGCCAGCCTTGCTTCCCAGAACATTCCTGGTGAGCACTACTGGCTGGACGCAATCAATGGCAACACCGATGTGTTCCTGCCCATCGGCCCTGGTGACTTCCTGGTTCACCACGCCATTGCTCTGGGTCTCCACACCACCACCCTGATCCTTGTGAAGGGTGCCCTGGATGCCCGCGGCTCCAAGCTGATGCCCGACAAGAAGGACTTCGGCTACTCCTTCCCCTGCGACGGCCCCGGCCGTGGCGGCACCTGCGACATCTCTGCCTGGGACGCCTTCTACCTGGCTGTCTTCTGGGCTCTGAACACCGTCGGTTGGCTGACCTTCTACTGGCACTGGAAGCACCTGGCCATCTGGTCCGGCAACGTGGCCCAGTTCAACGAATCCAGCACTTACCTGATGGGCTGGTTCCGCGACTACCTGTGGCTCAACTCCTCCCAGTTGATCAACGGCTACAACCCGTTCGGAAGCAACAACCTCGCCGTCTGGGCTTGGATGTTCCTCTTCGGACACCTGGTTTGGGCCACCGGCTTCATGTTCCTGATCTCCTGGCGGGGTTACTGGCAGGAGCTGATCGAGACCATCGTCTGGGCTCACCAGCGCAGCCCCATCGCCAACATGATGGGTTACCGCGACAAGCCTGTGGCACTGTCCATCGTTCAGGCCCGTGTCGTCGGCTTGGCTCACTTCACGGTTGGCTATGTCCTGACGTACGCCGCCTTCCTGATTGCCTCGACTTCAGGGAAATTCGGTTAATTCACTCCTGAATTAACCCGCGACGAGTCGTTCCTCGTTTCAAACGTCCCCACCCGGTTCGTCGGGTGGGGATTTTTGTTGTCTGTGCTTCGGAGTGGTTCTGTTGAGCCGCGTTGTTGTTCTCGTCTTGCTCTGGGCCCTGACTAGCCTCAGGCCTCGATCTGGAGCGGGCTGAACGTGGGCGAATGGGAGCACCTGCAGCGCAACGTTGGTGAGTGGCGCGGCTGGTTCGACAGCATGGACCGGACGCTTCAACGCACCAAGCGTCAGCCCTCCTTGCTCAGGCTCGAACAGGCACCCTCCGGTGTGCCACTCAATCTGACCCTGCTGCTCTGGCCGGAGGAAGCGGGATCGAGTTCTCCCCATCAACCGCCTGCCGGCGAGCCTGAAAAGCGGATCGTTCAAAGCTTCACGCGGTTGGATCCCGACATGGGGGTCTTCGGCACCGGCAGTTTTTCAAGGGGGACGCTGCACCGGTCCACCTGGGCCAGGCTCTACGCCGAGTTCGGGTTCCTGCATCACCAACGCCGTCACCGCCTGGTGCTGCTGTGGGATGGTGCGGGGCAATTGGATCGGATCGTGCTGATCCGTGAGTTTCTCGCCGGAAGTTCAGCCCTGGAACGTCCACCCCTGGAGCCAGATCAGCTGATCGGTGACTGGCGCTGCGACCACCCTTCTCCAGGGGACAACATCTGTTTTGCCGAAGGCGATCTTGATCGCTGGATCTTTTTGCCGGATGGAGGAGCCTTTCTGGCGCCTGCCCAGATTGATCCCCATCAGCCCTTCAACATCGAAGCGCTTTGGCTGTCGAATGCAACGCGCCTCGAGCGTATTTCACGTCGTTATTCCGAACACGGTGCCCTCAGCTCGGTGAACCATCAATTGCTCACCCGTTGAGGTTGGGTTGGCTATGGGGTGTTGCTTAAGTCAGCCCGGCCCCTGTTGCTGAAGGCAATGTCGAGAGTGCGCAGATAGGTGTGCAGGCCGGCATCCTGAATGGGCAGCACGTAGGCGTCGGCGCCGGATTCGTTGTGGTGAGAGTGCCAGTAGCCGGGTGGGGTCACGAAGGCTGCGCCGGCTGCCCAGTCTTCCCGGTGCCCATTACGGATCATCCCGTTCTCATCCAGCTCGGTGCCGATCATCGTGTAGCAACCCGGTTGGCAGGCCACCGCAAAATCGAGGGCGATCGACTGGTGTCGATGCGGGCGTTGCACCTGGCCTGCCGGGAGAATTCCCAACATGGCCCACAAGGTGTGGGTGACGGTGCGGGTCTGGGGGAACGCGTCGTTCCCGAGCAGCACGCTGACGCGATTGGCATTGGCTCCGCGGGGATTGCTGGCGATGACATCCAGCTCTGCGCGGGCATCTTGATGGCTGTAGAAGCAGGGTTCGAACACTGGCTTCACGGTGCTCACGCCCAGATACCGAAGCAGGGGGGCGTCGTGCACCCAATAGAGGCCGGCACGGCCTTCGCTGCTGTGGATGGCTTCCCCGCCAGCGGGGAGAACGAAGGTATCGCCCTCACTCCAGTGAAAGACCTGGCCACAGGCCTCGGTTTGCCCATAGCCGCGGGCGACGAAGAACAGCTGACTGGTCGCATCCGCATGGGTGCGCAGGGACCCTTGATCCAGGCGAATGAAATTGCCACAGAGGGATGGACCCGTCGCCGGCCCTTCGCATTGCAGATCGGCACTCAAATCGAGGGGTTGCAGGGCCGTCCCGGGCTTATCGAAGAAACTGGCCGAAAAGCTTCGGTAGGGGATCGTGCTGATCAGGCCCTTCTGCAGCGGATTGGCCGCTGAGCCGTAGTCGAAGAACTGCGCCTGAGAACTGGTTGCCGTCGTCGCCCGCGGGGTGATGGTCATTGTTCCTTCCAGGAGCAGAACCTTGAATTGAGGCCGCACCCTACGCGGTGGGCACTGCCGCATCCGTTCAGAACGCACCGTTAGACCTGAGTCGGTCTCCGGTCGCGCTTCAACATGAGGTACACGGCAGGGACGGCAAACAGAGACAGCAAGGAGGCCACCAGCAGTCCGCTGAAGACCACGGTGCCGATGCTGATCCTGCTGGCAGCTCCTGTGCCCTGCGCCAGCAGTAGAGGCAGGAAGCCCGCCAGGGATGTGATCGCAGTCAGCAGGATCGGACGCATCCGGTTCACGGCCGCGTCCACTACCGCTTGGCGCAGGGCCAGGCCCGCCGCAAGCCGCTGGTTGGCAAATTCCACGATCAGTATTCCGTTCTTGGCCGCCAGGCTCACCAGCACCAGAAGCCCCATCTGGCCGTAAACATCCAGTGGAAGGCCGCGTAATTTCAAGCCGATCAGAGCTCCGAGCAGGGCCATCGGCACCGTGAGCAGAATGATCAAAGGGTCAACAAAACTTTCGTAGAGAGCGGCCAGAAGCAGGTACACCACGACCACGCCAAGGGCGAACAACACCCAGGTCACCCGCTCCGCTCGTTGTTCTTCCAACGCCAGGCCCGTGAAGGCCAGCCCGATGTTGCTGCCTCCAATGCGATCTCCCGCTTGGATCAGAGCGTCGATGGCTGCACCGCTGCTGACGGTTGGCTTGGGAATGGCGGTGATGCGGATCGCACGGTTGAGCCCGAAATGGCGAATGTTGTTGACGCCTTCCTCGCGGGTCAAGCGGGCCACGCTTGCCACAGACACCAGTTCACCGCTGCGGTTGCGCACCATCAAGGCTGTGAGATCCTCGGGTCGCCCTCGTTCGCTGCCATCGAGTTGCAGCACAATGGAACGAACCCGACCACCGTCGAAGGTGTCGTCGATGTAGCGGCCGCCGAAGGCTGTGCCGATCTCCCGCAGTGTTGCGCCGTAGTCGAGGTCGAGAGCGGCCAGTTGGTCGCGGTCGAGCTCCAGGCGCCAACGGGGGAAGCTTGCATCAAAGCGGCTGCTCACCCGTTCAAAGCGGTCTGTCGCCTTGGCCGATTCGATGAAGTTCTCCGCGACACGGCCGAATTGCTCCAGGCTCAATTGGCCGCCGCTGCGGTCCAGCAGTTCAAGCGAGAGTCCTGATTCACTGCTGAAGCCCCGCACCGCTGGAGGGGTGGTCAGCACGACCCTGGCATCGCCGACTCGTTGCTGAATCTCCCGACTCAAACGGCGTTTGATGGCGTTGCTGCTCTGATCAACGCCGGGCCGATCCTCCAGCGCCTGCAGACGCAGATAGAAGGAGCCCCGATCTTCTCCTCTTTGTCCGAAGGAGCTGCCGGCATAAAAGTTGCCGGTGCGCACCAGGGGCTCTTCGCTGACGACGCGTCGGATGTCATCCATCACGGCCACGCTGCGCTCGAGGCTGGCGCCGTCGGGAAGAGTGAAGTAGCCGCGGATCTGACCTTGATCGTCGTCAGGAATGAAGGCTGTTGGCATCACCGACAAGCCAGAGGCCGTGATGACCAGGCCGCTCAGCAGCACAAGGGCGATGAGCCGCCTTCGCTGTAGCCAGTGCTCGAGTCGCTTGGCGTACTGGGATTGCAGTGTCTGCATTCCCTCCCGAATCCAGCGGCTGAGCTTGCCGAGGGCCCCAGGAAGACGGCCGCCTCCCGGACCCAAGACCCGGGCACAGGCCATCGGGGTGAAGCTGAGGGCATTCAGGGTGGAAAACAGAATTGCTCCGCTGATGGCCAGGGCGATCGGTTGATAGAGGCGGCCAATCGATCCAGGAATGAGCAGCACGGGCAGAAACACGGCTGCCAAGACCAGTGAGGTGGCGACAACAGCATTCGCCAGCTCGGCCATGGCGTCTTCGGCCGCCTGCTCGGGGGGCGTGCCCCGTTCGATGCGTCCGGCGATGTCTTCGCTCACGACGATGGCATCATCCACAACGATTCCTGTGGCCAGCACCAGCCCGAACAGGATCAGGCTGTTGAGGTTGGAACCGCTCAGTTTCACAAGCGTGAGGCTCCCCACCAGTGCTACCGGCACGGCAAGGCCGGGGATCAGGGCGAGGCGCCAGCGGCCCAAGAACAGCACCAGCACCACCAGCACCAGCAGCACGGCATCGCGCAAGGTGATGACGGTGCGATCGAGGTTGGCCTGAACCGTGTCGGCCACATCAACGATCATCGACAGCTCGATGCCCGGAGGGAAGCTCGCTTCCAACTGCTGCAGCGTGTGTTTGATCGCCCGGCTCACCTCCAGGGCATTGGCCCCGTCGCGCTGATAAACACCCACGGCCACGGAGCGTTCCCCGTCCAAATTCATCGCCTCCCGTCCGTAGTTGCGCTGTCCGAGAGCAACCCGTCCCACATCCTTCAGCCGCAGCAGCCCGCCATCGTCCAGGCGACGCAGCACGAGGTTTTCAAAGTCCGATTGGCTGCGCAGTCTCCCCTCCGCCTCCACCGGAAGGGTCAGCAGCTGGCCGGGAGGTACTGGGGCAGCGCCGATGCTGCCGATCGCGGCCAGAACGTTCTGTTCCGCCAGGGCGCGGCTGACATCGCTCAGGGTGAGGTTGGCCTGTTCGAGGCGTTGCGGATCCAGCCAAAGGCGAAAGGAGAGTTCACTGCTGCCAAACACCTGCACATCGCCGATGCCTGGCGTGGTGAGCAGTGCATCACGCAGGGTCTGGTCGAGCCAACCCGCAAGAAACGTGGGGACGTATTGATCCGGAGGGTGGCTGAATCCCAGGATCATCAATAGGTCTTCCGAGGACCGCCGCACCCGGAGCCCCTGGCGGGTCACAGCCTGGGGGAGACGACGGCTGGCCAGGTTCACCTCGTTCTGAACTTTGATCGCATTCAGCTCGGGATCACCCGCGTTGAAGCGCAAGGAGATGCTGGCGCCGCCCTGCCTGCTGGTTGAGCTGATGCTTTCGACCCCTTCAAGGCCATTCAGCTGTTGTTCCAACACCCGGGTCACGCTCTGCTCCACCACCTCCGGTGAAGCCGCCGGGAAGCTGGCGCTCACACTCACGCGGGTGGGCGCCAGGGGCGGAAGATCTTCCAACCCAAGCCCGAAAAGAGCCGTGCAGCCTGCGAGCAGGATCAGCAGGCTGCAGACGACCGTCAGAACAGGCCGCTGAAGAAACGGCTGGGAGATCGACCGCACCGGGACGTCTCAAATGTGAATGAATCCTGCCAGGAAAAATCCCCCTGCTGCCTGGAATCAGGCAACCGGGGGATGAATGATTTGGGTTGGCTGTTTCAGTGGATCGCTTCAGCCGACGCTCCAGACACCAGCAGCGATCTTGAACAGATCCTGGACGTGAACGGTGTTGCAGAGGAACCAGGCAAAGACGGCACCGCCGCAACCACCGAGCCAGAACCCACTGGTGAAGTCGGCCCAACCGGTGCGGGTGAACAGGTCGGCGGGAGGATTCTCAACCGTCACATCTGCAGGAGGGATGTTGGGTTGCTTGCCGGGCTGGTTGTAGAGCAGGAACAGCAGGCTGAGGATGTGCACGGCGCCGATGGCTGCCAGCAGACCGGCGGTCTGCTGGTATTCCGTGGCACGTAGGGGACCACAGATGGTGAAGGGGCCGTAGAGCAGATAACCGAAGGCTGCACCGGTTTCCAAGCCACGGAAGTTCGGAGAAATTCCAGGGCGGTACAAGGGCAGGTTGTTGATCAGGCCCTTGATGAAATAGCCGCTGTTGACGGGTGTCGCAAGGTTGCCGACGCAGGGATCAGCAGCAGGAGTGACAGTCATGAGGTACGAGTGCTGAGGGGGTGAAACGGTCCGCAGGTCGCGGTCACTCGGCAGCGGTGATCACTCGACCAACAAGGACGATGAACACTGCGGGGAACACGATTCCGGTGATGGGCACAAAAATCGCAGGCAGCCAGGCAGCAGCGAAATCTCCAGTCATGTCGAGGCCAAAAGCTTCGCAGCTACTGTAAGGAGGTCCGTTCTGACGGCCTGCTTTAGGCCCCGACGGCGACATAAAAGTTCAATCCGCATGCAGAACGTTCTCCTTCCTGGTGCCGTCGTGCTGCTCACGGTGGTGCTCTGGTTACGCAGGAAACCGGTGAAGCCGATGCTCTCCAGCACGGATGCCAGCCGTGTCGCACAGATCAATCGTGCCCAGTTGGAACTGGTGATTGAGCCCGCTGCTGATGGTGAATCCGCCGATGCTTCCCTGGAGTCCTGGACGGCGCCGAGCAGTCCCTTGGAGCGTCTTACCCTGGAGCGTCGTCTCAAGGCTGATATGGAGGCTGGACCCGAGGAGCGTTTGCGCGCTGTTCGTTTGGCCGCCCGATGGGGACACCGTTCGGCGCTGCCCCTGCTGCGCCAGGCGCTGCGTGACAGCGATGCGCGTGTGGTGGAAGCAGCTGCCGCTGCGATCGCACCGTTCCGCGGCGCGCCGGCCGCTGCCCCGATCCGTCAGCAGGCTCGGCAGCCGCGCAATGTTTCGCGGATGCGGTAAATCGGCCGGCCCTGGCTTTCGTGGTAGGTGCGGATCAGCAGTTCGCCCAGCAGTCCGAAGCAGAACAATTGAATGCCAGCCAAGCCAAGCACCACCGCCAGGGTGAGCAGTGGGCGATTGGCAATGTCGCCTCCCATCACCTTGATTACAAGGAGATAGGTGCTGGTGATCAGGCTGGCGGCGATGGCCAGCAGCCCCCCGAAGCCGAACACGTACATCGGCCGGGTCAGAAAACGCTTCATGAACCAGACGGTGAGCAGATCCATCAGCACACGGAAGGTGCGATCGATCCCGTACTTGCTGCTTCCGAACTGACGCGCCCGGTGGTTCACCTTCACTTCGGTGATTCGTGCACCCTCGATGAAGGCCAGGGCGGGAAGAAAGCGATGCAGCTCCCCATAGAGCCGCATGTCTGAGAGCACCTCGCGGCGGTAGGCCTTGAGGGAGCAGCCGTAGTCATGCAGCCGTACACCGGTCACCCGGCCGATCAAGCGGTTGGCGATCCGGGAGGGAAGTTTGCGTTGGAGAGCGGCGTCCTGGCGCTGATGGCGCCAGCCACTCACGAGGTCATACCCCTCCCGCAATTTGGCCAGCAGCATGGGGATGTCGGCTGGATCATTCTGAAGATCCCCATCCAGGCTGACGATGACCGCCCCGCCAGCCACGTCAAACCCAGCCGCCATGGCTGCTGTCTGGCCGTAGTTCTTGCGCAGCAGCACGGCAACCACTTCGGGCACTTCGGCGCTGAGCTTGGCCAGCACGTTCGCGGTGCGGTCGCTGGATCCGTCGTCGACCAGAACCAGCTCAAATCCCTCACCGGCTGGACGCAGCGCCGTCAGGAGCTGCTCAACCAAATGGGGCAGGCTTTCCTCTTCGTTGTACAGCGGCACCACCACCGAGAGATCCAGGGGTGCACTCATGCCGGTTGCGTTGTTTGTCGCTCAACTTAAGCAGGGGCCCGGTTGATCGGGCTGACAGCTTCAGGCGAGATGCGATCCGTCATGGCAACGCACCACACGGCCTGCGCTGCGGAATTCAGCTCTGTAGTGGCGAGCCACCGGGTGTTGATCGCGGCTGTGGAGGCTGTCGATGCCGATCCCATTGCGCCCATGATCTCGGCCTGAGCTGTGGCGGTAGCGGCCATCGCCGAGATGGAGCCCCACATGGGTGCAACGCCGTGGTGTGCCAAAAAACAGCAGATCTCCCGGGCGCAACAGGCTGTAATCGTCTGGGAGTGCAGCAACCGGTTGGCAGAACCGCTCCTGCTGATAGGCATCCCGCGGAATCCAGATGCCCTGGCTGGCGAAGGCCATTTGCATCAGACCGGAACAATCCATGTCGGGTTCCGTGGATCCCCCCCACAGATAGATATTGGGACGTTGCTGGGCGGTTTCGCTCCAAGCGAGAACGCCCGGCAGCCGTTGTTCAATCTCCGACGCGCTCAGCGGCGACGGTCTCCAGGGGGAGCATTGCTCAGCTCGCCCCAGAACAGCTTCGAGTTCGAGCCAGCAGCGGTAACCATCCTCCAGCAGCTGCACGGCGATCCGTTTGCGCTGCTTCTCCAGGATGCGAAAGCGACGTCCACGACAGGCCTGGGTTGTCAGGCTCTCGCCGTCAGATCTCGCATATCCATTGGCGTCAGCGCACAGCTGCCAACAGGAGCCTGTCTGAATCAGGTCTGGGGCCAGCAGGGTGCCTAGCGTCGCCATGGCCCAATCGAATCGCTATGGCGTTCTACCGTCCCGATCCCGCAATGGCGGCTCGGCTTGAGGCGGCCCTCGATGGGCTCGATGCCGACGGACGCCCGGGGCTGCGCAACAGTCTGGCAATCACCTGGGTGCGGTACGACGATGTTGCTCCGGAGGCTGGTCAGGGCAGTGGTGCTTCCTGGAACCAAGACCGGATCCTCTATCCGGCCAGCGTGGTGAAGCTGTTTTATGCCGTCGCCGTTGAGCAGTGGCTGCAACGTGATCTGATCCCTGAAAGCGACGAACTGCAGCGCGCGGTGCGCGACATGATTGCCGATTCCAGCAACGATGCCACTGGGCTTGTGGTTGATTTGCTTACAGGCACCACCAGTGGACCTGCACTTCATGGGGAACGCTGGGAGCTTTGGACGGAGCAGCGTCGCTTGATCAATGGCTGGTTGCAGACCTTGGCCTGGCCGGAACTCGAGGCGGTGAATTGCTGTCAGAAGACCTGGGGTGATGGTCCCTATGGCCGGGAGAAATTGTTCTACGGGGCCGACAACAGCAACCGCAATGGCTTGTCCACCGCTGCGACAGCCCGGATGCTGGAGGCTGTGATGACCGGCGCGGTGGTGTCGCCACCGGCCTGTCGTCGGCTGCAAGGGCTCTTGCGGCGCTCGCTCGATCAGCAGCAGCGCCGTGCCGATCCTGAAAACCAGGTGGATGGGTTCCTCGGCGAGGGCCTACCTGAAGATTCGCTCCTGTGGAGCAAGGCCGGCTGGATGAGTCAGGCCCGTCATGACGCTGCTTGGTTCCAGACGTCAGAACAGCAGCCACCCAGCTTGCTGGTGGTGTTCACCACGGGGCCTGATCGAGCCAGGGACGCATCTCTAATGCCGGAGTTGGCACGCCAACTCAACTTGTGCACCAGCCCCGAGGCGCCGGGGGATTGAGTCAACGAACTTGGAACGGAGAGGGAGGGATTCGAACCCTCGACAGAAGTTGCCTCCTGTAACTCCTTAGCAGGGAGCCGCTTTCAACCACTCAGCCACCTCTCCAGCGGCGCACCCAGAGTACCAAGTGCTGGGCAGGTGGTCAGACTTCAACGCGGGGCAGACGTCGTTTGAAACCACAGAGGATCTCCCAGGGAATCGAGCCGCAGTGGTTGCTCCAGCTTTGAGGGCTTAATTCCAGATCGCCGTCCTGGCCCAGCAGAGTGACGATGTCGCCTTGCTCCAGCTCAGCTGCATCGGTGGCATCCAGCAGGAGCTGGTCCATGGTGATGGCTCCCACCTGAGGCAGCTGGCGATTGCGATGCAAGGCGTGGATGTGCCCGCTGAGGGACCGCAGAACACCATCGGCATAGCCGATCCCCACCACCGCAAGCCGCGTGGGGCGCTGGGTGATGAAGCGATGGCCGTAGCTGACTCCAGTGCCGGCGGGCACGACGCGGATCAGGCTGACCCGGGCACGAACCGCCAGGGCGGGTTGCAGGGGAATGACGTTGCTCAGATGACTGGCGGGGGCATGGCCGTAAAGGGCCAACCCAACGCGCACGAGGTCGTGGTGCAGCTCCCGGTTGAGCAGGGTCCCCGCGGAGTTGGCCAGATGGCGGGTGATGTTGGAGCCCGCTTGGGGAAGGGCCGAGAGCATGCTCACGAAGCGCTCCTGCTGGAGGCTTGTCAAGGCATCGTCAGGCTCATCAGCACAGGCCAAGTGGCTGTAAATGCCCGCCAGGTTGAGGTGTTCCAGGTTTTGCAGGCCTGCTGCTGTCTGATGACTGTCGCTGAGGGAGCAGCCCAGCCGCGCCATGCCGGTGTCGATCTTCAGCTGCACGTCGAAACGTCGACCGCTGTTGGCAGCGAGCTCATTGCAGAGCTGGGCATCTCTGAGACTGCTCAGGGTGGGCATCAACCGCCAGTGCAGGCAGGTGCGCAGGTCGTCCGTTTCGTTGAGGTTGCTCAACAGCAGCACCGGTGCTTCCAGACCGGCCCGGCGCAGTTCAAGACCTTCCTGCAGCGTGGCCACGCCAAGGCTGGTGGCTCCCCCCTGGAGCGCAGCCCGTGCCACCGTTTCGGCCCCATGGCCGTAGCCATCGGCTTTCACCACAGCCATCAATTGGGTGCGAGGGCCGAGGTGCTGGCAGAGAGCCCTGGCGTTGGCCCGAATCGCTACAGGTGAAACCTCCACCCAGGCGCGCTGACGTGGATTCAGCTCCGGAATCACAGGCGGTGCTCGGCGCTACCGAGACGGCTTCACATCGCCGATAGCATGAAGCTTATTGAGTGAGCTGGCATGGGCCAGGTTCTCGTTCTCAATGCGTCCTACGAGCCGCTCAATATCACCACCTGGAGGCGGGCTGTGGTGATGATGCTGAAGGGCAAGGCCGAGAGCCTGGAGCACGACCCCTGTCGGCAATTGCGACAGGGCACCCACCTGCCGACGGTGATCCGCTTGCGGCAGTACGTCCGCGTGCCGTTCCGTCAGCTGCCCCTCACGCGGCGCAACCTGTTCCAGCGGGACAACCACACCTGCCAGTACTGCGGCAGTCGTGAGGATCAGTTGTCGATCGATCATGTGATGCCCCGCAGTCGGGGAGGCGGTGACACCTGGGAGAACGTGACCACGGCTTGCCTCAGCTGCAATGTGAGCAAAGGCAACCGAACTCCGAAGGAAGCCGCCATGCCTCTGCGCCATGTTCCGCGGCGGCCGGCCAGCAGCCTCAGTTTTGAGGCCCGGCGCCAGATCCATTCCGGTCATCACCAGGAATGGGCGAAATACGTGATCGGTGCCTGACCGTCAGTTCTCGGCCTGATCGCTCAGGGCTTCGAGTTTCTGACGTTGCTCTTCGGCGACGCACGCACCGATCAGGTCTTCCAGCTGGCCCTCCAGCACAGGTTCAAGGGTGAAGTTTCGGCCCAGCCGGTGATCGGTGGTTCGGTTGTCTTTGTAGTTGTAGGTGCGGATCTTTTCGGAGCGGTCACCACTGCCCACCTGGGCACGTCGGTCGCTGCTTTCGCGTTCCGCGGCAGCCGCCTGCTCCCGCTCCAATAACTTGGCGCGCAGGATCTCAAGGGCCCGTTCCCGGTTCTGGAGCTGGGAGCGTTCCTGGGTGCAGAACACGCGGATGCCCGTGGGTTTGTGGAGAAGGTCCACGGCTGTTTCCACCTTGTTGACGTTCTGCCCCCCAGCACCGCCTGAACGCGCAGTGCTGATGTCGAGATCCTTCGGGTCGAGCTGTACTTCCACGGCATCGGCTTCGGGCATCACGGCCACTGTGGCTGTGGAGGTGTGGACCCGACCCTGGGATTCCGTGGCCGGGACCCGTTGCACCCGGTGCACTCCCGCTTCAAATTTCAGTTGGCTGTAGACGCTGTCGCCACGCACCGAAAGGATCAGTTCGCGAAAGCCGCCCAGGTCGGCCTCGGTGCAGCTGATGGATTGCACGGCCCAGCCCACTTTCTGGCTGTAACGCTCATACATCCGTGCCAGATCACCGGCCCAGAGACAGGCTTCGTCGCCACCTGCTCCGGCACGAATCTCCAGCATCACACTGCGTTCATCGCGGGGATCCCGAGGCAGCAAAGCCAGGGTGAGCCGCTCGGTCAGCGTTGCGTGCTGTTCCTGGAGGCTGGCCAACTCATCCTGCGCCAGTTCCTCCATCGCAGTGTCACCGCGACTGTCTTTGAGCAGTTGACGTGCGGAATCCCGCTCGGATTCGAGCCTCTGGAGTTCCTCGAAGTCGAGCACAAGGGGCTCAAGTCTTGATCGCTCCCGTGCGATCGATTCAAGCCGCTTCGGATCAGCGGCCACATCAGGATCAGCCAGCTGCCGCTCGAGGTTGCGGAAGCTGGCTGTGGCTGTCTCCAGCCGTGTGAACAAGGTCGAGGCGTCCATGCCCCGTTCTCACCCTCAGGCCTTGGATTCGGCCTTGGCGGAATCGGCACCTTTTTTCTTGGTGCCCATGCCGTACTTCTTCATGAAGCGATCCACACGACCCTCGGTGTCGAGGATCTTCTGGGTGCCAGTGAAGAAGGGGTGGTTGCCGCTCCAGACGTCGACGTGGATCTCGGGCTGGGTGGCGCCCGTGGTCATGACCACTTCGCCGTTGCAGATCACCTTGGCGTCGGGATACCAGGTGGGATGGATGTCGGGCTTTGGCATCGGTAAAAAATCAGCGCTTGGAGAACTGAGGAGCCTTACGGGCTTTCTTGAGGCCGTACTTGCGGCGTTCCTTGGCACGGGGGTCGCGGCTGAGGTGACCTTCCGTTTTCAGCGGCTTGCGGTTGTCGGCGGAAAGTTCACACAGGGCGCGAGCTGCACCTTGCTTGATGGCGCCGGATTGACCGGTGAGTCCACCACCGTGAACGTTGACGAGAATGTCGTACTCGCTGCTGAGGCCGAGGGTCTCCAGGGGAGCCTTCACCGCTGCGATGTACGAGGGGTTGTAGTTCAGGTAGTTGTCACCGGGACGACCATTAATGGTGATCGTTCCATTGCCGGGGACGAGGCGAACACGGGCGACAGAGGTCTTGCGACGACCGGTGCCCCAGTAGACGACAGAATTGTTGCTCATTTGGCGGATGCGGAGGGGTTGAGCTGAAGAGGCTGGGGCTTCTGAGCGGCGTGGGGATGCTCGGTGCCCTTGTAGACCTTGAGCTTGCGGAACATCTGGCGACCCAGGGCGTTGTGGGGAAGCATGCCTTTGATGGCCTTCTCCACGATCCGCTCGGGGATCCGTTCCTGCAGAGCCTCGAAGGTTTCCACCTTCATGCCTCCGGGACGTCCGGAGTGACGGCGGTAGAGCTTCTGCTGGGGCTTACGGCCGGAGACCTTGATTTTCTCGGCGTTCACGACGACGACAAAATCACCGGTGTCCAGGTGGGGGGTGAAGCTGGGGTTGTTCTTGCCACGCAGGACGGCGGCCACTTCAGTGGCCAGACGGCCAAGGGTTTGATTCTCAGCGTCCACCACGTACCACTGGCGGTCGATCGAATCAATCGGGGGGAGAGAGGTCTTGTTCATCGCGCCGGCATGCCGGTTCGGGTATGTCCCGCCTAAGACAGCGGAACTGGGCAAAGGGGGGTCGGTCCAGAGCTGGACCTGACGGGGCTAAAGATCGAGCTTACTCTTCAGCCCTCCAGCTCCTGTGAGTTGGGAAGCAATCCAAGTAGAGGCCCGTTTATCCCGGCGTTGAGGATGGATCCGGAGGTGGATCGCTCTCAGCCAGAAAAAACCACGGCTGACAATCGTACCAGCCGGCTTTGGTGAAGATGGGCTCAGCGTAGCCAGCCCGAAGCAGGCAGAGGCCCGTGGCTGGCGCCGCCTCCTTCACCTCGTGGCGGCGTCGTTCCCGCCAGCGCTGTTCAAAGGCGGAAACACTGAGACGGTGCTCGCCAACGGCCACCAACTGGGCCATCAGCAGGCGAACCATGCCGTACAGAAAACCACTGGCCTGAATCTCGACCCGCAGAAGATCGCCCTGGCGCTCCACAAGCACCTCCTGCACGGTGGTTCGGGCATGGGCGCGACGGCTGCCTGCCTTCATGAAGGCGCTGAAGTCGTGCAGACCAAGCATGCTGCTCAAAGCGTCCCGCATGCGGAACTCATCCAGCCGGTGTTGGTAACGGTGCCAGCTCCAGGGGCTTAAAAACAAATTGGGGCGGCGCCCGTTGTGAATCGTGTACCGGTACCGCCTGTAGGTGGCGGAGTAACAGGCATGCCAATCGAGGGGACGGGCGACGGATTCGCGCACACGAATGGTGCTCGGCAGGCGTCCGTTCAAGGCCGGGGCCCATTTGCAAGCTGGGATCGGCCCACTGCAGTCGAAGTGCACCACCTGACCGGCGGCATGAACGCCTGCATCGGTGCGACCGGCGGCAAAGGTCTGCACCGGTCGGTGCGGATCAAGCTGGGCGATGGCGTCCTCCAGCACGGCCTGAACACTGCGACCGTTGCGTTGGCGCTGCCACCCACAAAACGAAGACCCCTCGTACTGAAGGCTGATCGCGATCCGCTGAAGGGACGCTGGCTCAGGACCTGCAGACGAGGGTTCGGTGTTCAACGTCAGAACTGACGTGAGGTCTGATCAGACCAGTTCAATGATGGCCATCTCGGCGTTGTCGCCACGACGGGGAACGGTGCGGGTGATGCGGGTGTAGCCACCCTTGCGATCGCTGTAGCGGTTGGGAGCCTTGTCGAACAGGGCATGCACCAGCTGCTTGTCGTAGATGTAACCCATGGCCCGGCGACGGGAGGCGAGGCTGCCGTCCTTGGCCAGGGTGATCATGCGCTCGGCTTCGTCGCGAAGCGCTTTGGCCCGTGCCTTGGTGGTGGTGACCCGACCTTCGCGAATCAGCTGGGTGGTCAGGGCGCGCAGCATTGCCTTGCGCTGGTCAGCTGGACGTCCCAGCTGAGGAACTCGGCATTGATGACGCATGGTTCTGTCGGTGACGAAGACGAAAAAGGACGTTCAGGCCGTTCTGCAGTTATGCAGAAGTGCGGCTCTGGGGGATGGAGATGCCGATGCGCTCGAGGGCTTCGATCACTTCATCAGCGGATTTGGAACCGAAGTTCTTGATCTCCAGAAGATCCTCGTAGCTGAAGCCCATCAGGTCAGACACGGAGTTGACCTGGGCCCGCTTGAGGCAGTTGTAGGCGCGAACCGAAAGGTTCAGTTCCTCAAGAGGAATCTGTGCTTCCGCCGAGGGCTCGGGTTCAGCAGGAACTTCCTCCACGAGAGTGACCGTGGCCAGCGGCTGGAACAGCTCAATCAATTGATTGGCTGATTGAGCAAGGGCGTCGTCGGGGGTGATGGAGCCGTCGGTGACGATCTCCATCCGCAGGCGCTCGCGGGCCGAACCGCCTTCGGCAACGGCGGTTTCGTCGATGGTGAAGTTGACCCGGGTCACGGGCATGAACACGGCATCGATCTGGAGCAGATCGATGGCACTGGTTTCTTCGTTGTGACGATCCACCGGGCGATAGCCAACGCCGCGCTCGACGTGCACTTCCAGCTCGAGGCTGTGGCCGTCGGCCACGGTGGCGATCGGACGATCGGCGTCCACCACTTGCACCTGAGAGGAGAACTGAAGATCTCCAGCCTTCACTTCAGCGGGACCAGCCACCACGAGACGACCAATCTCGAGTTCGGCCGAACGGCTGTTGACGGTGAGCTCCTTGCAGTTCAGCAGGATGTCGAGAACGTCTTCACGGACCCCAGGAACCGTGGCGTATTCGTGATTGACACCGGCAATCCGGATGGCGGTGACAGCACTGCCTTCCAGCCCACCCATCAGCACGCGACGCAGCGCGTTGCCCAGGGTCGTGGCCTGGCCACGCTCGAGGGGACCGATCAGGAAAACGCCGGACTGGACGCGATCCTCGGCCACCTGATGCTCAATGCGATCAATCTGGTACTGCAACACGGTCTGAATCGGGGTAAGGGGTGAAACCGGACGGAAATCAGCTCGGTTCAGACGCGGCGGCGCTTGGGCCGGCGGCAACCGTTATGGGGCAAGGGGGTGACGTCGCGAATCAGGGTGATTTCGAGGCCAGCAACCTGGAGAGCACGGATGGCGGTCTCACGGCCTGAGCCAGGACCCCTCACCAGCACTTCGATCTGACGCATGCCTTGGTCAAGGGCGCGACGTGCTGCTGCTTCTGCAGCGGTTTGAGCCGCGAAGGGGGTGCCTTTGCGAGCCCCTTTGAAGCCACTGGCACCTGCAGACGACCAGGAAATCACCTCACCGGCGGTGTCGGTGATGGACACGATGGTGTTGTTGAAGGTGCTCTGGATGTGAGCGACGCCGTTCGGGACGTTGCGCTTGGCCTTCTTGGGGCCGGATTTTTTGACGGTTTTAGCCATGGCCGTATGCAGTCAGGGATAAGGATGTAGAGGGCTTACTTCTTCTTGCCGGCCACAGTTTTCCGCGCGCCGCGGCGGGTGCGGGCGTTGGTGCGGGTGCGTTGGCCACGAACGGGAAGGCTCATGCGGTGGCGACGGCCACGGACGCAGCCGATGTCCTGCAGGCGCTTGAGGGCCATGCCCTCCTGACGGCGCAGATCGCCTTCGAGGGTGTATTCCTCCATGGCGTTGCGGAGCTTCTGAAGATCTCCGTCCTCCAGATCTTTCACCCGGATGTCGGGGTTCACGCCGGTTTTGGCCAGGATGGCCTGTGAGCGGGTGAGACCAACTCCGTAGATGTAGGTGAGGGACACTTCGATCCGCTTGTCGCGGGGAATGTCAACGCCGGCGATCCGTGCCACGTTCGTTTAGTTGAAAAGGACAGATGCCTCCGAAGTCCTGGAGGCGAGGAATGTTTCAGAACAGCGGGGGATCAGCCCTGGCGCTGTTTGTGCTTGGGGTTAGCGCAAATGACCATGACCTTGCCGTGGCGACGGATCACCCGGCACTTGTCACACATTTTTTTCACTGAGCTGCGCACCTTCATGAGGCGTGGCTCTCCAAATTTCCAAACGGCAACGTTACCATGCCGGTCAACCGAGAACGGACTCGATCCGCTTGGTGATCTCCTCGACTGTGCCCTGGGAGGGGACGGAAACGAGGAGACCCTTGTCGCTGTAGAAGCGAATCAGGGGTGCGGTTTTCTCGCGGTAAACCTCCAGGCGATTGCGGATCACCCCTTCGTTGTCGTCGGCGCGACCGCGGGCCAACAGCCGTTCAATCAAAACGGCGTCATCCAGCTCCAGCAGAATCACGGCCTGGATGGGTTGCTGCAATTCGGCCAGCAGGGGTTCGAGGGCTTCAGCCTGGGGCACCGTGCGCGGGAACCCATCCAGCAGCCAGCCATCGGTGGTGAGAGCCTTCATCTGGCTTTCCACAATCGCCAGCACAAGGGCGTCGCTCACCAGTTCGCCGCGGTTCATCACCGCTTCAGCTTCTTTGCCCAGATCGCTGCCGGCTGCCACTTCAGAGCGCAGTAGATCGCCTGTGGACAGATGCTTCATGCTGTTGGCATCGCACAGCCGAGCGGCTTGGGTGCCTTTGCCGGCTCCGGGAGGGCCAAGAAAGAGCAAGCGATTTTTCATGGTTGCGTAAGCGTGAGGTGACGTGAACGGAAGGTGCGCTGCCCAGCAGCGCTCACTGGCGAACGAGGCCTTCGTAGCGTTGTGAGATCACATAGGTCTGCACCTGCTTGGCCGTGTCGATGGCCACACCGACAAGGATCAGCAGTGATGTGGCGCCAAGCCCCTGGAAGGTCTGCACATTTGTGGCGCGTTCGACGGCCGCGGGAATGATGGCGACGGCGCCGAGGAACAGACCACCCAGCAAGGTGAGGCGGTTCTGGACTCCTGAGAGATAAGTGGCCGTGGCGCTGCCGGGGCGAACGCCTGGAATCGCCACACCACCCCGTTTCAGGTTGGTGGCGATGTCAGCGGGATTCACCGTGAGAGAGGCATAGAAATAAGAGAAGCCCAGGATCAACGCAAAAAATGTGAGTGCGTATGGCCAGGGGTTCGCTGCCCCAGGATTCAGGGCACTGGCCGCACGGATCAACCACTCACTCTTGGTGAGGTTGGCGATGGTGACCGGCAGGAAAATCAGGGCTGAAGCGAAAATGATCGGCATCACACCGCCGGCATTCAGCTTGAGCGGCAGATAGCTCTGCCGCGTCGGGAGCACACCTGCTCCACCCACCTGGCGCTTGGCGCTGACGATGGGGATACGGCGAGCTCCCTCCTGCACGAAGATGATTCCAACGATCGTGGCCAGGAACACCAGCACCAGAACAATGATGCCCAGCACGGTGTCCCTGTCACCGGTTTGAGCGGCTTCGATCGTGGCGCCGAGGGTGCGCGGCAGGGTGGCGACGATGTTCAGAAAAATCACCAGGGAAGCCCCCTGGCCGATGCCTCGCTCCGTGATCACTTCACTCAGCCACATCACCACCATCGAGCCGGTCACCAGGGCCAGTGCCGTCTGCACCACAAAGGTCACTTCGCTCAGACCTTCCACGGCGTATTGGCGCAGGATCATGGCGAAGACGACGCTCTGGACGAGACCCCAACCGAGCGCCACATAACGGGTGATCTGGGCGATCTTGCGTCGGCCAGCCTCGCCTTCATTCTTCTGGAGGTCTTCCAGCTGCGGCAGCGCTGCGGTCAGCAACTGGAGGATGATCGAGGCGTTGATGAAGGGCAGGATCCCCAGGGCAAAGATGCCCAGGGTGGAGATCCCGCCGCCGGTGAAGATGTCGAGAAAACCGATCAGCTGTCCGCCTTGATCGATGAATTGCTTGAAGGCTTCCCGATCGATTCCGGGCATTGGGATGTAGATCCCAAGACGCACCAACAACAGCAGGCCGAGTGTGGTGAGCACGCGACTGCGGAGGCCAGGGTTGGTGATCAGCTGGCCGATCACTTCGGAGGCGTTGGGGTTGCGACCCCGACTGACGAGCATGTCCGGAAGAAAGTGAAGTTGGGCGAAAAGCCAAGAAGCCGCCCGTGGATCGAAATCCAGCGGACGGCTCAGACCCTAGGGCTGACTTGGGGACGAGCCCTTGATTAGTCGAGGATTTCGCAGGTTCCGCCTGCGGCTTCGATCTTGGTGCGGGCCGAGGCGGTGAACGCCGCGGCTTGCACTGTCAGCTTTTTGGCTTTCAGTTCACCGTTGCCGAGCATCTTCAGAGGATGCTTGGGGCTGGTCACGATGCCGTCCTTGACCAGGGAATCCAAGTTGACGGTGCTGCCGTCCTTCAGGTCGTTCAACGCCGAAACGTTGAGCACGGTGAAGAACTTGGGATTCACCAGGGGGAAGTGCTTCAGCTTCGGCACCCGGCGGTACAGAGGCATTTGGCCACCCTCGAAGCCGGGGCGCGTGGGGCGACCCGAACGGGATTTCTGGCCGCGCATACCGAAGCCGCAGCTTGCACCCTGACCGGCGGCGATGCCGCGGCCCTTGCGCAATTTGCGGCGCCGAGCGCCCTTGTTGGATTTGAGGGAATCGAGTCGGAGAGTCATCGCGAATCAGGAATAGATCTGTTCGAGGGAGATTCCCCGTTCCTTCGCCGTCTCCTTGTGGGTGCGGAGAAGCGACAGGGCCACCATGGCAGCCCGTGCATTGTTCAGGGGGGTCTTGCTGCCCAGGCGCTTGGCCAGGACATTCTTGATGCCGGCGAGTTCGAGCACTGTGCGGATGGAACCGCCAGCGATCACACCGGTACCAGGGGCTGCAGGGCGGATGAGCACGCTGGCAGCACCATCACGACCATTGGAGAGGGTCGGGATGGAGTTGTGGCGGGTCAACGGCACTTTGACGAGGTGCTTCTTGCCATCGGCAACACCCTTGCGGACGGCACCGATCACATCACCGGCCTTGCCGACGCCAACGCCGACCTGGCCTTTTTCGTTGCCGACAACCACGATGGCCCGGAAGCTCATCTTCTTACCGCCTTTCACGGTCTTGGAGACGCGGCGGATCTGAACCACGCGCTCCTGCCATTCGGAATCGCGCTCCTGGCCGCGACGGCCACCACGCCGGTCGCCACGACGACCGTCACGGTCGCCACGGCCGCGGCGCTGTTCCTGTTGCTGCTGCCCTTCGGCTGCCGCTGGAACGTCGGCCGCACCCGGCACGGCGTTGGGATTGGATTGGGGGGAGGAATCTGTCATGGGTTGAGCAGGAATCAGAACTGAAGGCCCGCTTCCCGGGCGGCATCGGCGAGGGCTTTAATCCGGCCGTGGTACAGATTTCCGCCGCGGTCGAACACCACCTGCTGGATGCCTTTGGCGATGGCGCGCTTGGCGACCAATTCGCCAACGGCGACAGAGGCGTCGCAGCTGCCGCCTGGTGCCTTAAGGCCGGCGCGCAGCTCCTTGTCAACGGTGGAGGCGGAGCAGAGTGTGCTCTGGGCCGCGTCGTCGATGACCTGGGCGTAGATGTGGTTGTTGGAGCGGAACACGGCCAGCCGCGGACGGTCGGAGGTTCCGGTGATGTGACGACGCAGACGCCGGTGGCGTTTCTGCGTCTGCTGTTTGCGGGACAGTTGGGACATGGTGGGTGAAGGGAAGGAACGTCAGGACAAGGCTTATTTCTTGCCGGACTTGCCTGCCTTGCGCAGGATGCGCTCGCCCTCGTACTTGATGCCTTTGCCCTTGTAGGGCTCGGGGGGACGGATGGCGCGGACCTTGGCGGCTTCGTTGCCCACCAGCTCCTTGTCGATGCCGGAGACGATCACCTTGGTGTTGTTCTCCACCTTGAAGGTGATGCCTTCAGGGGCTTCCATCTCGACGGGGTGGCTGTAGCCAGCACTCACCACCAGAGTTTTGCCTTTGACCTGGGCACGGGAGCCCACACCAACGATCTCCAGGGCTTTGCTGTATCCGTTGCTGACACCCTCGATCATGTTGGCGACGAGAGTGCGGCTGAGGCCGTGGCGCTCACGGGAGATGCGCTTGGTGCTCGTGGGAGAGACCACGATGGTGTTGTTGTCCTGGCTGACGCTGACGCCTTCAGGAAGGGTGCGCTCCAGTTCGCCTTTGGGTCCTTTCACCTTGACGGTGAGACCGTCGAGGGAAACCGTGACCTTTTCAGGGACGGGAACAGGGTTTTTGCCGATTCGTGACATGGTTCAGCTCCGGATCAGTAGACGTAACAGAGCACTTCGCCACCGACGCCCTCACGACGGGCGTCGCGGTCGCTCATCACACCTTTGGAGGTTGAGATGATCGCCACGCCCAGTCCGCCGAGGACTTTGGGCAGGCCGCGAGTGTTCTTGTAGATGCGGAGACCGGGCTTGCTGACCCGCTGCATGGAGCGGATGGTGGGCAGCCTGTGCTTGCCGCTGTACTTGAGGGCGAGCACCAGTTCGGTGCGAACGCCTTCACCCTGCTCGCTGATCTCGGAGATGAAGCCCTCCTGCTGCAGCACCTTGGCGATGCTGCGGGTCATCCGCGAAGCGGGGATCTTGGTGGTGTCGTGACGTTTCTCACTCGCATTGCGAATGCGGGTGAGCATGTCGGAAATGGGGTCGTGGTTGGCCATAGGTGTCGACGGGGAGGGCTCAGTTGCTCTGGAACGGCATTCCCATCTCGCGGAGGAGGGCCCGGCCCTCTTCGTCCGAACGGGCAGTGGTCACGATGGTGATGTCCATGCCCCGGATCGCATCGATCTTGTCGAAGGAGATCTCAGGGAAAATGATCTGTTCGCGCACCCCAAGGGTGTAGTTGCCGCGGCCATCGAAACTCTTGGGGCTGACCCCGCGGAAGTCGCGGATGCGGGGCAGCGCCAGGTTGATGAGGCGCTCGAGGAAGGCATACATCCGATCACCACGGAGGGTGACGGCACATCCGATCGGCATGCCCTGCCGAATCTTGAAGCCGGCGATGGCTTTTTTGGCACGGGTCACAACGACCTTCTGGCCGGTGATCTGCGCCAGCTCATTCACCGAAGCCTCGAGGGACTTGGCATTGGCGGCGGCTTCGCCGAGGCCCCGGTTGACGGTGACTTTCACCACCTTGGGGACTTCATGGATGTTGGTGAGGGAGAGATCCTTCTGCAGCTTGGGCTGGATGGTCTCCCGGTAGCGCTTCTTGAGTGACATAACGGGTTGGGGTGCTTCTGGGCGTGGTCAGAAGTCGGGATCAGTCGAGGACTTCACCGGTTTTCTTCAGCCGGCGCTTCTTGGTGCCGTCCTTCTCGACGACGATTTCAACGCGGCTGGCCACCTTTTTGTCGGTGGAATACAGCATCACGTTGGAGGCATGCAGGGATGCTTCCTCCGTCACGATGCGGCCGGTCTCGCCCTCCTGGGTGGGCTTTTCGTGGCGGGTGCGCATGTTCACGCCCTCCACGACGACACGGTTTTCGTTGGGCAGAGTGCGCAGAACGGCACCGGTCTTGCCCTTGTCCTTGCCGGCGATCACCTGAACGGTGTCGCCTTTGCGGATGCGCATCTTGATGCGCTCGGTGGCCTTGGCCTTGGTGGTTGCAGTCGCCATGGTCAGATCACCTCCGGAGCGAGGGACACGATTTTGGTGAAGCTGCGCTCACGCAGCTCACGGGCCACCGGTCCGAAGACGCGGGTGCCTTTCGGGTTTTTGTCGTCGTTGATGATGACGGCGGCGTTGTCGTCGAAACGGATTGAGTTTCCGGTTTCACGACGCATGGTGGCTTTGGTGCGCACCACAACGGCCTTCACCACGTCGGACTTTTTGACGCCCATGTTGGGGGCGGCATCCTTCACGGCGGCAACGATCACGTCGCCCACGTGGGCATAGCGACGGTTGGTGCCGAGGACGCGAATGCACTGAATGCGCTTGGCGCCGCTGTTGTCGGCAACGGTGAGATAGGACTCCTGCTGGATCACTGCTTCACCTCCTGAGCTTCAGCCTTGTTGGCTTCCTCAGCTGCAGCTTTCGGGCTGTGGCTGAGAACCTCGGCGATGGCCCACCGCTTTTGGCGGCTCATCGGACGGGTTTCAGTGATGCGAACGCGGTCACCGACGCGACAGGTGTTGTCTTCGTCGTGAGCCTTGTAACGGGTGGTACGGCTGACCGTCTTTTGATAGATGGGGTGTGGGAAGCGGCTTTCCACCGCGACCACCACCGTTTTTTCCATCTTGTCGCTGACGACGGTGCCGATCCTTTCCTTGACTGCCATGGTTACGGAGTGGGGGATCAGGAGGCGGTGGAGCGCTGACGCTCCGACTGCACCGTCAGCAGCTGGGCCAGCTTGATGCGGACCTCTTTGAAACGGTGCGTGTTAGCGAGCTGGCGCGTGGCCTGCTGGAAACGGAGTTGGAACAGCTCGCGGCGCAGGCCGTCGATCTGTTCGTTGATGTCCGAATCGGACAGGCTGCGCACATCGGCGGCGTTGGGACGGGCCATGGTCAGGACTCCACGGTGACGGCTTCAGAAGCTGCCGGAGCCTTGGCACCAGCTGACTTCTCCTGCTCATCCAGTTGGATGAACTTGGTCTTCACGGGAAGCTTGTACTGCGCGAGGCGCATGGCTTCCCTGGCGATTTCGGGGGTGATTTCATCACCGCCCATCTCGAACAGGATCCGGCCGGGCTTGATCACCGCCACCCAGAATTCTGGGTTGCCCTTACCGGAACCCATCCGGGTTTCGGCAGCGCGCATGGTGACCGGCTTGTCGGGGAAGATCCGGATCCAGATTTTTCCGCCACGTTTGACGTAGCGGGTCATGGCACGGCGGCTGGCCTCGATCTGGCGCGAGGTGATCCAGCCACATTCCTGTGCCTGCAGCGCGAATTGTCCGAAGGCAATGGTGTTGCCCCGGGTGGCGACGCCGCGCATGCGGCCTCGCTGCTGCTTACGGAATTTGACGCGTTTTGGACTCAGCATGGTTCAGGCCTCCTGTTCAACCCTCGTTTGAGCGGTCTTCGAACTGTTGGGGCCGACGGCTGGCCCGGCGCCGGGGGGCGGCACCCACCGGCATGGGCTGAGCCTGTTCGCTCAGCACTTCGCCCTTGAACACCCACACCTTGATGCCGAGCACGCCGTAGGTCGTGCTGGCCACCTTGGTGGCGTAGTCGATGTCGGCACGCAGGGTGTGCAGGGGCACCCGACCCTCGCGGGTCCACTCCGTTCGGGCGATCTCAGCACCGTTCAGGCGACCGGAGACCTGGATCTTCAGACCCAGAACTCCGGCACGCTGAGCGCGCTGCACAGCCATGCGGATGGTGCGGCGGAAGGCCACACGCTTCTCCAGCTGCTGGGCGATGTACTCGGCAAGGAGGAAGGCATCACCGTCGACGCGTTCGACCTCGACAACATTGATCCGCACCTGACGACTGGAGTCGCCGATGGTCTTCTGAATGCCGGAGCGAAGCTCTTCGATGCCGCTGCCTTGACGGCCGACCAGCACACCGGGGCGTGCGGTCTTGAGTTCAACTTCCAGTTGATCGGCCTTGCGGGCGATCAGCACATCGCTGATGCCGGCGGAGCCGTACTTCTTGTGGATGAACTTGCGAATCCGGTCGTCCTCCTGCAGGAGAGCCGGATAGTTCTTGCTGGAGGCGTACCAGCGTGACCGGTGTTCCTGGGTGATCCCCAGGCGCAGACCGGTTGGGTTGATTTTGTGTCCCATTGGGTCAGAGTCCTCGGGGGTCAGGAATCGGTCTGAGCCGCCACAGCAATGCTGATGTGGCAGGTCTGTTTCTTGATCTGGTAAGCCCGGCCCTGGGCGCGGGGGCGATAGCGCTTCATGGAGGGGCCCATGTCAGCGGTCGCGCTCGAGATCACCAGAGATGACGGGTCGAGACCGAGGTTGTGCTCAGCGTTGGCCACCGCAGACCGGAGCACCTTGGTGATCGGGCCGGTGGAGCGGTAGGGCATGAACTCGAGCATGATCAGCGCGTCGCGATAAGTGCGGCCACGGATTTGGTCGAGCACACGGCGCACCTTCGACACGGAGCCTCGGATGAAGCGACCGTGAGCCTGGGCGGTGGGTGCCGTTTGGGTTGACGATGTCATGGATTAGCGGCCTCCTTTCTTGTCTCTGATGTGGCCCTTGAAGGTGCGGGTGGGAGCGAACTCTCCCAGCTTGTGGCCCACCATCTGCTCGGTGATGAACACCGGCACATGGGTGCGGCCGTTGTGAACCGCGATCGTGTGGCCGATCATCATCGGCAGGATCGTGGAGGCCCGTGACCAGGTCTTGATCACAGACTTGTCGTCGTTGTCGTTCTGCTTTTCAACCTTGCGGAGCAGGCTGTCGGCAATAAACGGACCTTTTTTGAGTGAACGTCCCATAACGGTTTAAGCAAGCGGATAAGTGATGGTTTGCATCAGGAATCGCGTCCGCCACGGCTCCGCTTGGAGGTCTTGCGACGCTTCCGGAGCACGTATTGGTTGCTGGGTTTGTTCCGCTTGCGGGTCTTGAGACCGAGGGCGGGTTTGCCCCAGGGGGTCACCGGGCCGGAACGGCCGATCGGTGCACGACCCTCTCCACCACCGTGGGGGTGATCGCAGGGGTTCATCACACTGCCTCGGACCTGAGGACGGCGACCGAGCCAGCGGCGACGACCGGCCTTACCCAGGCTGGTGTTGCGCATCTCAGAGTTACCGACCTCGCCGAGGGTGGCGTAGCACTCGCGGCGAACCAGGCGAACCTCGGTGGAGGGCAGCTTCAGAGCGACGTAGTCGCCTTCTTTTGCCATCACCTGGGCACTGGCACCGGCGGTACGGACCATCTGGCCACCACGACCGGCGTAGAGCTCAACGCAGTGAACCGCCGAACCGAGGGGCACCGAGGACAACGGCATGGCGTTGCCGTTCTCGATCGGGGCATCAGGGCCGGAGACCACGGTCTGGCCCACCTGAACTCCTGCAGGAGCAAGGATGTAGCGCTTCTCGCCATCGGCGTAGAAGAGCAGTGCCAGACGCGCGTTGCGGTGCGGGTCGTAGTGAATCGCGGCCACCTTGGCGGGGACACCGTGCTTGTTGCGACGGAAATCCACCACGCGATAGAGGCGCTTGTGGCCACCACCGCGGTGGCGGCAGGTGATCACACCGCGGTTGTTGCGGCCCTTGCGGCGGTGTTTGGCCACCACCAGGGTCCGCTCCGGCTTGCGGCTGGTGATCTCACTGAAATCAGTGACCACCCGGGTGCGGGTACCGGGGGTGTAGGGGCGGAAATTACGGATTGCCATGACGATTCAGACCCCTCAGGACTCAGGGAAGAGTTGGATCGAGTTGCCCTCCGCCAGGCGCACCACGGCTTTCTTCACCTGGGCACGTTTGCCGGCGAAGCGACCCATGCGACGGGAGCGTCGCGGGGGGTTCATGGTGCTGATGCCGGTGACCTTCACATCGAAGAGCTGCTCAATGGCGGCCTTGATGTCGGGCTTTGCGGCGCGGTGGTCCACCTCGAAGGTGTACTGGTTGATTTCGAGGGCGCGGGTGGCCTTCTCGGTGATCAGGGGACGGCGGATCACATCCGCCAGGCGTCCTTGGAAACGTTCAGTCATCGCCGTAGACCTCCTGGATGGTTGCGAGAGCTTCCTCGCCCAGCACCAGAGCATTGGCGTGGAGCAGGTCGAAGACGTTCAGCTGATCTGCGGAGATCAACTTGACTTTCTCCAGGTTGCGCACGGAAAGGCGCACAACATCGGAGGGGTTCGTCAGAACGATGAGCACCTTGGAGCCGGCAGCAACACCGAGGCGACCCAGAGCATCTGTGATCTCACGGGTCTTGGGGGCCTCCAGCGAAGCACCGAAGTCCTTCACGACGGTCACATCGTCAATGCGGGCCATCAGCGCGGTGCGCAGGGCCAGACGACGCTCCTTGCGGTTCATCGCAAGGTTGTACGTGCGGGGCTTGGGTCCAAAGATGATGCCGCCGCCGGGTTTCAGAGGAGTGCGGATCGATCCCTGACGGGCCCGACCAGTTCCTTTCTGCTTGTAGGGCTTGCGACCACCACCGCGCACCTCTGAGCGGGTGAGGGTGCTGGCGGTTCCTTGGCGTGCATGGGCCTGCTGACGCAGAACGGCCCGATGCATCAGGTCAACGGCGGTGGTCTCTTTGGCCACCTTCAGGTCCAGGGTTGCCTTGCCGGCTTCCTTGCCCTGCCAATCACGAACGACACAACTGGCCATCACTTACCTCCTTTGGCGGGCTTGGCGCCCACGCGCAAGGCCGGGCGGATGTTGAGCAGCGCACCAGGCTTGCCGGGCACGGATCCCTTCACCACCAGCAGGTTGTGCTCGCTGTCCACCTTGAGGATGGTCAGGCCGCGGGTGGTGATTTTCTTCCCGCCGTAGCGACCGGCCATCCGCTTTCCGGGATAGATGCGGCCCGGGGTCGTACCGGCACCGGTCGAACCGGGCTCACGGTGGTTCTTCGAACCGTGGGTCATCGGACCCCGGCTGAAGCCGTGGCGCTTCTGGTAGCCAGCGAAGCCGCGGCCGACGGTGTCACCGCTGACGTCCACCTTCTGGCCGGCTTCGAAATCGCCGACGGTGATGGCGCCACCGAGTTCAAGACCTTCAACGCTGTCGACGCGGTATTCGCGCAGATGACGCAGAAGACCCTCACCGGATTTGTTGAGGTGACCCTGGGCGGGCTTGTTGATCAGCTTCTCGCGGGTTTCGCCAAAGCCGATCTGCACTGCGGAATAACCGTCAGTGTCGTCGTTTTTGAGTTGGGTGATGCGGCAGGGGCCGGCTTCGATCAAGGTGACCGGAACAGCTCTGCCCTGCTCGTCGAAGAACTGGGACATACCCAGCTTCTTCCCGAGGATGCCGATGGACATGGATGGGGAGGAAGCGCCAGCGTGGACAACCACCAGGCGGAGAACCGCATGGGGTCAGGTGCTGATCGATTGGACGCAGACGTGGTTCGAAGCGGAACTCCCGAAGGAGTGGATTCGAATGGGCTAGCGAACGATTCAGCGAGGCTGGGACTTGCATCTGCACGATGTGCTGTTGCAGTTTCCCGACGGAGATCTCCGAAGAAAGCTTCCGTACTGGCCTGGGGATTCGACGCAATCGTCGAATCTGTTCTGCCGACTGGAGGCCCGGCTAGCGGACGGGCACAGAAACACAGAACAAACAACGAACCTACAACACCGACCTCCCCTCTCCCGTGATCCCCCTGCCTGCTGCCAGAATCCCTTCCAATCCCTGTAGCTGCCATGCCTCTGCTTCTCACCGGTCAGGCATTTCGCCGTGATCTCGAAGCCAATGGCTGCCTGGCGGTGAAGGCTCCGCTCGAAGGTGGTGCAGAAACCCGTCTATTAAGACGTCTGCGCGGCGCCGGTTACAGCACCCGCATTACATCGGCCCGTGGTCTTGGTGATCCGGAGGTGTTTCTCACCCAGAAGCACGGCATTCGTCCGCCCCATCTCGGCCATCAAAGTGTTGGTCGTGGTGCTGCTGTGGGAGAAGTGCAGGAGGTGGCTCCCCAGCTCGGCGACCTGTTTGAAGGTGATGCTCCCGTGGCTCTCTGGCTGCTGGAAGGCCAGGTGCTCTCGCGCTCTGAACTTCTTTCGCTCTGCGATCTGTGCAAGCGCGAACCGCGTTTACGCATCATCGTGGAGATGGGTGGTGCTCGCAGCCTGACGTGGGAACCGATGACCACATATCTGAAGGCCTGACGCCTGACGACGCCCTCGTACAGGGCCGCTGGGTCAAGCTGATCTGTGGGGCAAGCAACCAGGATCTGCCGGCCATTGCTGATCTCACCGCTGTTTTTTCGGCTGTTGGTGTTCATTGTGTTGATGTGGCGGCCGATCCAGCGGTTGCCCTGGCAGCGCGTCGAGGCCTGGACTGGGCTGAGGCGCAAACAGGTCGTCGCCCCTGGCTGATGGTGAGCCTCAGCGATGGCACCGATGCTCACTTCCGCAAGGCCTGGTTCGATCCAGGCCGCTGCCCTGTGGACTGTCCGCGGCCCTGCGAAAGGATTTGTCCGGCGGCAGCGATTCCGCCCGCTGCTGGCATCGACCAGCACCGTTGTTATGGCTGCGGCCGCTGCCTGCCGGCTTGCCCCCATGGGTTGATCGAGGAGCGCGACCACCGTTTGGCCCCTGAGCAGGTGATCTCCCTGCTCCAATCGATTCAGCCCGATGCTGTGGAGATTCACACCGCATCTGGGCATGACGAGGGCTTCGCAACGCTGATCCAAAGCCTTAAGCAGCACAAGGTTCCCTTGCGGCGCTTGGCCGTGAGCTCCGGCTTGGAGGGTCACGGCGTGAAGGCCGATCAGTTGGCTGATTTGCTTTGGCGTCGCTACTCCCGCCTGCGGCAAGCCGGTTACAGACCCCTCTGGCAGCTGGATGGGCGTCCGATGAGCGGCGATGTGGGGGCTGGCACCGCGCGGGCTGCAGTTCAGCTCTGGCGTGCCATGCGGAGTCTGGCTCCGCCGGGTCCGCTGCAGCTGGCCGGTGGTACCAACGCCGCAACGCTGGAGTTCTTGTGTCCGACGGAGCGGCCGGCTGGCATCGCCTTTGGTGGTGTGGCCCGTCGCTTGCTGATGCCTGTGCTGGATGAGGCGCAAACCCGTGGCCTTGCCCTGTGGCAATGGCCCGAGGGTTGGAAGCGTGCCCTCTCCCTCGCGCGTCCATTGGTTGCGCCATGGCTGCAGCGCTCTTGCTAGAAGGCTGAAACGCGCAGATCCCATGGGCACGCAACGGGTCACCGACGATCTGGATCGCCTTCTCGAGCTCCTGCCGGATGCCGTGCAGGAGCAGTTGCGGCCGGAAGAAGCGCGAGAGCAGTTGCTTGAGGTGGTGCTCGATCTGGGTCGGGTTCCAGAAGCTCGTTATCCGGGCCGAGCCCTGGCGTTGGGTTCCACGCCTTTGTCCCGCGAGGATCTAACGGCTGTGGTGGCCAGGCTCGGTCAGTTCGGTGGCGACAACCGGGCGGGAATTGAACGAACGCTTCACCGGATCAGTGCGATCCGCAACCGTCAGGGTGAGGTGGTCGGTTTGACCTGCCGGGTGGGCCGAGCCGTGTTCGGCACCGTTGCCATGGTGCGGGACCTCCTGGATGGAGGGCAGTCCCTGTTGTTGATGGGGCGCCCGGGTGTTGGCAAGACAACGGCGTTGCGCGAGATCGCCAGGGTGCTTGCCGATGAGCTGGAGCGGCGCGTTGTTGTGATCGACACGAGCAATGAGATCGCCGGTGATGGCGACATCCCCCACCCCGCGATTGGTCGGGCCCGCCGCATGCAGGTGGCCAGGCCTGAGCTGCAGCACCAAACCATGATCGAGGCGGTGGAAAACCACATGCCCGAAGTCATCGTGATCGATGAGATCGGCACGGAGCTGGAGGCGCAGGCCGCGCGCACCATCGCTGAACGTGGTGTTGTGCTCGTCGCCACAGCCCACGGCAATGCTTTGGCCAACCTGATCAAGAACCCCACCCTCAGCGATCTGGTGGGGGGCATTCAGGCGGTCACCCTCGGGGATGAGGAGGCCCGGCGGCGGCGCAGTCAGAAAACGGTGTTGGAGCGCGCAGCCGAACCAACGTTTCCAGTGGCGGTTGAAATGCACAGCCGGCAGCGCTGGGCCGTTCACACCGACGTTGCCGCCACCGTGGATCAACTGCTCCGGGGCCTGAAGCCAAGGGTTCAGGAGCGCGAGCTGACGCCTGAGGGGGTCGTTCAGCTGGTGGACCCGCCTCAGGCTTCCGGTTTGCTGCGGCCTCCGTCCCAACGGTCGTTTGCGGATCAGCCGGTCTCCGCTCCCGTGCCCATGCCTGCAGCCAGTGCCCAAGGGGCCAGTGCGGCAGAGGAACCACCTCCGCAGGAGACCAGCGCCGAGCATCTGCAGGTTCTCTGTTGCGGGGTTCCACCTCGTGTTGTGGAAGAGGCCATCCGTTCCCACGGTTGGAAGGCCCGGGTTGTGGAGGACTTGAGTGAGGCTGATGTGGTCTTGAGCGTTCGGCTGGGCCTCAGTCGTCAACCATCACTGCGCCGTCAGGCCAGGGATCTGGGGATCCCGATCCTGGTGATCAAGTCCGACACCCTGCCCCAGGTGACCCGTGCCATGGCACGTCTTCTGCGCCGTCAGGCCACCGAAACAGCCGCAGAGGTCACTCCGCCGGATCGGGCGTCTCAAGATGATGAATTGGCCGCTCTCGAGGAATGCCGGCTTGCGGTGGAACAGGTGGTGATGCCGCAAGGCAGGCCGGTGGAGTTGCTACCTCGCAGTGAGCGTGTTCTCCGGATGCAGGCCGACCTTGTGCGCCGTTACCGACTGCGCAGTGATGTCGTCGGTGAGGCTGAAATGTCACGCCTGAGGGTTTTCCCCCGCTGATCGGCCGTCGGTTGGTTCGCCCGGTGGATTGACGAAGGGTTGGCTGCTGTGGGTAACTATGTGTACTCCGGTGATCCGCAGGTCGCGGTTCAAACGGATCAATGGGCCGTCGCCAAGTGGTAAGGCAGCGGGTTTTGGTCCCGCCATTCCTAGGTTCGAATCCTAGCGGCCCAGTTTTTGTCCATGAATGATCGACCCCTCCTCGTCTTCGACTTCGACGGGGTCATCGTTGATGGCATGGCGGAGTACTGGTGGAGTGCCTGGCATGCCTGTCGTCGTCTTGAGGCTGCCCCAGAGGGCTTGACGCCTGATCAGGTCCCTGACGCCTTCCGACAGCTGCGGCCGTGGGTGCATCACGGTTGGGAGATGGTTCTGCTGGCCGCAGAGCTGCCGGTGCTGAACCTTCAGGTTTGGCTGGAGTCCTATGGGGACGCGCAGGCCTCGGCACTGCAACGGCGTGGATGGCGGCCGGAGCAGCTGCAGGCGGCCCTCGATGACGCCAGGGATCAAGCCGTTCGGCAGAGCCGTTCGGCTTGGTTGGCGCTGCATCGACCTTTTCCCGGTCTGGTGGAGCGGCTGCAGCGGTTGGAGGCTGAGGGGGTGGACTGGTCTGTTCTGACCACCAAAACCCAGGCCTTCACAGCTGAACTGCTGAACAGCCTTGGCCTGCATCCTTGGCGCCTGGATGGCCGTGAGGCTGGCGCCAAGCCTCAGGTTCTGCGTCAGCTTCAGCAGCAGCGAAGGCTGTGTGGCTTCGTGGAAGACCGCCGGGCGACGCTGGAGGCGGTGCGCTCAACCCCAGGGTTAGAAAAGTTGCCCTGTTTTCTGGTGAGTTGGGGCTATCTTCGCCCGCAGGATCAGAGCGGTCTTCCGCCTGGAATTGCGTTGCTCCATCCAGATCGTTTTCGGGCCCCCCTGGCGCAATGGCCCTGATTCGTTACGGTACGCTTGTACTACCTGAGACGATTCGGCGCTTCTGTGGCATTGGATCTCTCGTTCCTTAGTTTCAGGTCCTTTTCATGCCTGCAGATATGAAATCCGGCGCTTCAGATCCCCGTTCCTCCGGCGAGAGGGACAAGGCGCTGAATCTGGTGCTGGGTCAGATCGAGCGCAACTTCGGCAAGGGATCGATCATGCGGCTGGGCGATGCCTCCCGCATGCGGGTGGAGACGATTTCCACCGGCGCGCTGACCCTTGATCTCGCTTTGGGTGGTGGATACCCGAAGGGCCGCGTGGTGGAGATTTACGGCCCGGAAAGTTCCGGTAAAACCACGCTCACCCTGCACGCGATCGCTGAAGTGCAGAAGCGTGGTGGTGTGGCGGCCTTCGTGGATGCGGAGCATGCCCTGGATCCCGTTTACGCCGCTTCGCTGGGCGTTGATGTGGAGAACCTGCTGGTCTCTCAGCCCGACACCGGCGAGATGGCTCTGGAGATCGTTGATCAACTGGTGCGATCGGCGGCGGTGGATCTGGTCGTTGTCGACTCGGTGGCTGCCCTCACCCCCCGCGCTGAGATCGAAGGTGAGATGGGAGATCTGGCGGTTGGCGCCCAGGCGCGTCTGATGAGTCAGGCGATGCGGAAGATCACCGGCAACATCGGCAAGTCGGGTTGCACCGTCATCTTCCTCAACCAGCTGCGTCTCAAGATTGGTGTGACCTACGGCAATCCAGAGACCACCACTGGAGGCAACGCCCTCAAGTTCTATGCCTCGGTTCGCCTCGACATCCGTCGGATTCAGACCCTCAAGAAGGGAACAGAGGAATTCGGCATCAGGGCCAAGGTGAAAGTGGCGAAAAACAAGGTGGCGCCACCCTTCCGCATTGCCGAATTCGACATTCTCTTTGGCCGCGGCATCAGCACCTTGGGTTGTCTGCTGGATCTCGCCGAAGAGACAGGCGTTGTTGTCCGTAAGGGCGCCTGGTACAGCTACGAGGGAGACAACATCGGTCAGGGTCGCGACAACACCATCACCTGGATGGAGGAGAACCCGGACGCAACGGTCACCATCGAAACGTTGGTGCGTCAGAAGTTGACGGAGGGTTCTGAGGTGAAGGCGAATTCGATGCGCCCCCTTGCCGCTGCTGCGAAGACGGCTGCTGCCGATAAGTCGGCTCCGGCCAAGGCCTCAGAGGCGGCGGCCTGATTTCAGGCGGCCTGGGCCAGGGGCTGCATGGCGCGGACCTGGCCCTCCTGGGCCAAATCGGCCATCCGTTGCAATTCCTGGATGGCTTCGGCTCCCTCCAGCTTCACCAGTTCTCGGCCGTTGCGGGATTCCACCCAGCTGATGCCGAAGTCTGAGACAAGAAAGCGCACCATGTGGCCATCGCCGATTTCAGCCACAAACGAAGCTCCATGGCCATCGCGGCCGTCGCCACAGGAGTAACAGGTGGCTGTGAAGCCGGTGCTTTGAAGACTGCTGGCGAGGGCCTGCAGGCTCATCACCAGGTCTTCAACGACGGATCGGTAGTGCTCGGCGAGGCGAGGAAACATAACTGAGTCTCCATTGAGACCCAGTCTAAAGGTTTTCTTTTGTTTTCGTTTGTTCGGTTGAGCCGGTTGCTCAGGGGGTATCTGCAAGCGTCCACCAGCCGGCCGCTGGGCCGATGAAGCGCACCGTGATCCAGAGCACAACCATTCCTCCGATTCCGATCCAGGCGCCGCGGGTGGTCACCGCCATGAACTGCTGCGTCTGTTTGCGGGTCAGCGGAAGCCAGGACACGATCCGTGGGGAGGTGTCCACAGTTTTGGTGCTGGCCTTGGGCTGACGAGGGGGTAAGCCCTGGGCAGCCCGGCGGCGTGCTTCTCCCATGCACTTCTGAGCGTTGAAGGGAGGTTAGGCGTTGTTCAATCCGGAAGCAGTCGCTGCAATGGAATCCAAGGTTCCAGTCGGTGCAGCACCTGATCACCCCAGCTGCGCCCTCGGAGGCGGCCATCGAGAATGGCCAGGCGTCCACCACTGCGGCGCAGCGGCGCAATGGCGGCAGGGATCAGGCTGAGGGCTTCCGGCAGCAGCAAGGTGCGGAACCAGTCCTCTCCCTGCTGTTTCAACCGCTCCACCCGAGCCGAGGTGAGCGGATTGTCCAAGCTGGCGATGGGGAGCATGCCGACAATCAGCTGTGCCGGCTCCGGTAGCTGCTCCTGATGCTCCAGCCACCAGTCCCAGTTGCAGGTCACCACGCCATTGCTTTCGGGTGCTGTCGACTCATGCACCACACGGCGTCCGAATTCCGCAGCCAGGGAACTGGTCAGCTGCCGACGCAGCTGGTCGTCATTGATCAGAACAAGGGTGAGCCCCGCCTGGCCAAGGATGAGCCTTCTGCTCTCCTCCAGGAGATGTTGGACGTAGATCCGCGTGTTCGGCAGCGGCTGGCGACGCGGGGCATAGAGAGGGAGGGGTTCATTCAGCTCCTGTTCCCGCAGCGTTGCCCGGACGTCGGGGACCAATCCGGTCTGCTCGAATTCCAGATCCAGCCTGGCGTTATCTCCATTGCTGCTGAACATCAGGCAGGGGTGATCCAGCAGCACGCCCCGCAGCAGTTGGAGCGGTTCCAGGGGGGCCAGCTGCCAGCGCCACTGGAGCAGCCGGTGATCGAGTTCAGCCCACTCGGTCCAGTCCGCCGGGTTGATGGCGCGGAGCGTGTTCCAGGGTTCTGGGCTGGCTGGCATCAGCTGGAGCAGGTCGCGTAGGGCCTGCCCAGCTGAGCCTTCGAGTCGCACCATCCCTCCTGGTCGCGTGGCTGCAGCGAAGAGCTGCCGGCTCATGCGGTCGTGCAGCTCCAGCAACCCGGATTCAGCCTGAGGGCAGGCCTGGCGGAGTTCGTCCCAGTGCTGGTGGTTGATCTCGAAGGTCAGGGCGTTCCGCATTCGCCGGCTCAACTGATCCATCTCCGGGATCAGCAGTTGGCGTTGGCCCAAGTGCCCGTCGCGATGGGCCTGAATCAGCTCACCGACATCCATCAGCCAGAGCTGTGGCCCCTCCGGAGGGGTCGGTCCCTGCCAGCAGGGGAGCCTCAGGCCCTGGTTGCGGAGACGGGGCAATTCCAACTGGAGCAGCCGCCGACGTTGGGGGGGCGTCAGCACCAGCGCCCCCGCTTCGGGAGCCAGACACAGCGGCACCAGCAGACCAAGCCACCAGCGTTCGCTGCTGCTGGGGGGGAGCTGGATGAGTGTCGTGTCGCGACGCCTCAGGCTTCTTGCCACCAATCGGCTCAGGGTCAGGTGGTGGGGCCAGTCCGATTCCTCCTGACGGAGCAGGGTTTTGATCTGATGGTGGGCCTGGGCTTCCAACATCGTCAAACCCTACGCAGGGTTCCCCCGGTGATTGGTTCATGGCAATCCATCCATCAACATGGCTTCACGACCCTGCGGGAGGGATGGCGGTGCAACCGGAACGTGTGGGGATCGTCGGTCTTGGATTGATCGGAGGGTCCCTTGGTCTGGACCTTCAGGCGCGTGGATGGACGGTGCAGGGCCTCGTGCATCGTCAGGCCACGGCGGATCGCGCCATGGCCCGTGGGCTGGTGGGGGCGGTGTCGACCGATCCCAGCTGCCTCTCGGGTTGCGACCTGGTGATCCTGGCGTTGCCCATTCCCTTGCTGCTGAACCCACCGGATGAGCTCATTGCGGCCCTGCCTGAAGCAGCGGTGATCACTGATGTTGGTTCGGTCAAACAGCCCGTGCTGGAGGCTTGGCGTCAGCGGCATCCGCGCTTTGTGGCCAGTCACCCCATGGCAGGCACAGCTCAGGCGGGCGTTGAGGCCGGTGTGCTGGATCTGTTCCGCGGCCGCCCTTGGATCGCGACTCCGGAGGCGGAGACGGACCCGGTTGCTCTGGACCAGGTTCGCGATCTTGCTCTCAGCCTCGGTGGCCATTGGCTCACATCCACCGCGTCGCAACACGATCAGGCTGTGGCGCTGATTTCGCACATGCCGGTGCTGGTCAGTGCCGCACTGCTGCGGGCGGTGGGTGACGAACGGGATCCGGAGATCCGGCGGCTGGCGATGGTGCTGGCGTCCAGCGGCTTTGCCGACACCAGTCGCGTGGGCGGAGGAAATCCTCAGCTGGGGGTGGCGATGGCTTCCACCAACCGGGATGCGGTGTTGCGCGGATTGGCGGCCTACCGCTGGAGCTTGGAGCAGCTGGAAGACGCGGTTCTCCAGCAAAACTGGTCTCAGCTGGAGCTGGAATTGCTGCGAACGCAGGCTCTGCGCCCCGATTTTTTGAAGCCACCGGGCGAGGTCAGCTCCGAAAGCTGAGGGGTTGGCCCCGTTCGGCCCTGAGCTGACGACAGGCGTTGAGGGCCGACAAGCTGACTCCTGCCGTTCCTTCGCCCGGGTGAAGGCTGTCGCCGCAGAGCCAAAGACCGGGCATGGGCGTTCGACCTGCCAGGCCGAAGGGGCCGAAGCGGCTGGGATGCTGTCCAAGCCCCCCAACCATTCCATTGGGACGGCCCGTCCAGCCGGCGAAACCCCGTGGCGTTGCCAGTTCAGCGTGTAACCAGGCTTCGTCTTCAAGCGAGAACCAGCTGTTCAGTTCGGCTTGGATCTGGCTCAGCATTTCCTGCTTGCGCTGCTGGTACTCCGGCTCCGGCAAGCGGCACCAGTCGCCCGTTGGGGTGAACACGCTGGCAATCAAGGTGGCCTGCCCCTCGGGCGCACGCCCATCGCCCTCGCGGCTGATGGAGACAAACAGAGGCCCCGGGGATGAGCAGCCCCGCTGGAGGTGGCCTGGGCAGGGATGTGGCAGTGCATCACGCCGCACCGCTCCGTAAAGCACAAGCGCACCACTCGGTTCATGCAGGTTGTCCAGTCGCTTTCGGTAGCCCCTGGGCAGCTGATCTGGCTCGATCAGCTCCGGCAGGCACTGGGGGGGCAGGCTGCAGACCACATCGCGGCTGCTGCGTTGGTGTGCCGCGCCCTTGCCGGTGCTGAAGTTCACCAGCCAACCGGATGGGCTGGGCTGCAGCTTGGTGACCCGATGCTTCAACAACACTGTTCCGCCATCGCGTTCAATCGCGGCCACCAGTTGATTGCTCAGCACCTGCATCGATCCCTCCAGATGCCAGAGCCCGAGCGGTGCTTGGGCCATCTGCAGGACGGTTGCTCCGTAGAGCGCCGCCGTGCGATCGGCTGGTTCTTGGGAATACAGCTTCAGCTGGAGGTCGAGAAAGCGCCGCAGCCGGTGATCGTCACCGCACCCACACAGCTGCAACAGATCGGCGATGGTCAGACCTGTGAACAGTCCCGATGCCAGCGTTGCGGGCCGAAGTGCCCGCAGCAATGTGCCGAGATCCCAGAGGGAGCGCGGTGTCACCACAGGGTCCTGGTTGGCGAACTGCCAGTTGCTGGCATGCAACTGATGGCAAAGGCTCCAGAAGGCTTTGCTGCCGGGGAATTGACGCTCACGCTCGGCGGCCCAGGCTTCCGGGTCATGCCAGAGCGAAATGGGAGGGGAGCCATCGCCCAGGTCGACCACACAACCTGGGTTCAGAAGCTCCGCCGTGGGCAGAGGCATGTCCAGATGCTTCAACAGTCGCGCATGACTGCCTCCGGGCTCCAACCCGGCGACCTGAGTCGCCCCCACATCGAACACCCATGGACCACGCCGGAACGTTCCGGCACATCCCCCCGGTTGGTGGTGCGCTTCCAACAGCGTGACGTCAACGCCATCGCGGGCCAGCAGTGCCGCTGCGGTTAAGCCAGCGATCCCACCGCCCACCACGATCACGCTGGAATCGCTCACGACGTCCTGAAGAATCGGGCCATGCTGGCAAGACAGGTGGCCTGCTGAGGATGAACAGCGAACTGCGCCGGGATCTCACCGCGGAGTATGGGCCGTTGGCGGGGGCTGTCATCACGGATGTCTCCCCCGTTGCTGGTGGCTGCATTCATCAGGCCTGGAAACTGCTCCTCCGTGATGGCCAGGTGTTGTTTGCCAAAAGCGGTGGCGCCAGCGCTCTGCCCCTGTTTGAGGTGGAGGCGGAGGCGCTTGAGGCCTTGCATGCCCAAGCTGATGCGTTCTTCTTGGTTGTGCCACAGCCCATCGCCCTGGCAGCACTGCCCCATGGTGCGGTGCTGCTGTTGCCTTGGTTGGATTGCGGTGGCAGCGACCAAACAGCCCTGGGACGGGGTTTGGCACTGCTGCATCAGGCGTCGATGACTTCCAGCCCAGGTCGGTTTGGCTGGCACCGTGACGGCTTCATCGGCGCTGGCCCTCAACCGGGGGGGTGGCGCGATGACTGGGGATCGGCCTTTGTGGAGCTCAGGTTGCGCCCGCAACTGAAAGCTCTTGATGGGTTGAAGCAGGATTCAACAGATCTGGGGCGGTTGCTGCATCACCTTGCTGACCACCTGAATGAGCATCAACCGCGTCCTGCGTTGGTGCACGGCGATCTCTGGGGTGGGAATGCTGCCAGCCTCAGCGATGGACGGGGGAGCATTTTTGATCCCGCCAGCTGGTGGGCTGATCGGGAAGTTGATCTGGCCATGACCCGGCTGTTCGGCGGCTTCGGTGAAGCCTTCCGCTCGGGTTATCGGGAGGTGATTCCCGATGCTCCTGGCGCTGACGGTCGGGTGGAGATCTACAACCTGTACCACCTGCTCAACCACGCCAATTTGTTTGGGGGGAGTTATCTGAGCCAATGCCGAGCCAGTCTTAAAGATCTGGCTCGGCGGCTTTGAGGATCAGCCCAGGTACTCCTTGCGGAGGGTTTGCACACGCTGAACCAGGGCATTGCGCTTGTCGCTGGTGGTGAGGTTCTTCCAGCTCCATTGGCCCACCACGACCACTCCCAGCAGTTCCAGCAGGCCAGGAACGATCGGCAGCAGATTGATCGTGTCGAGGATTCCCTTGATCAGGATCTGGGCAATGATCACGGCGGCAAAGATGCCGACGATCTTGCCGATGCGTCCCATCTGACTCCAGTCGACCTGATCGAGCGTGTCGTTCACCTTGCCCAGCACGTCGCTGTAGCGCTCAGCAAAGGAGGTGGTGTCCTCCTGAGCGGGAGCGTCGACGGGTGTCGTCACGGTTGAGGCGGCATCCTTTACTTCAGTGGTGGCGTCACTCATGAGAACGACTAAATCCTTCACAATTTCAGCTGAGCGTATCGGTGCGACGGGGTCTACGCCATCCGTGCTGCAAATTGATCACCGATGCCACACGGATCTGGCTCGGATTTTGCTGGCGCCCCACCCCGAAGAAGGCTGCGCCTTGCTGCTGGGACAACTGACGAATTCAGGCTGTTTGAGGCTGACCACGACCTGGCCCTGTTGCAATGTCTGGGGACGGGGGGCATCCGGTCAGCAGCTTGTCCACGACCGTCGCAGCAGGTTTCTGGTGGATCCCAGGGAGCAGTTGGCAGCCCAGCGATGGGCGCGGGATCGCCATCAACGTTGTCTTGGCGTGGCCCATTCCCATCCGGCGGCCGCGCCCGTTCCCTCGCCCCAGGATCGGCGCTTGGGACAAACGGAGAGTCTGATGCTGATCCTCTCTGCCTCGCTTGGCCTGCGGGCCTGGTGGCTGCATGGGGACCGCAGTGTGGATGAAATCCCGATTCAGCTCTGGGACACTCACAACGATGGATGACCAACCGATGCTGAGTGCTGATGAGCGGGGGCGCTACGCCCGCCATCTGATCCTTCCCGAGGTTGGTGCTGCCGGTCAATTCCGGTTGAAGACTGCTTCTGTGCTCTGTGTTGGCAGTGGAGGGTTGGGATCCCCTCTGTTGCTGTATCTGGCGGCGGCAGGCGTGGGCCGCATTGGAATCGTGGATGGAGATGTGGTGGAGCTCTCCAATCTCCAGCGCCAGGTGATCCACAGCTCCAGCGGGGTTGGCGGCCCCAAGGCCCGCTCAGCCGCAGCGCGGATCCACGACCTCAACCCCCACTGCCAGGTGGAGGTGCATGAACACATGCTGGATGTGGGCAATGCTCTGGATCTCATCGGTGCCTACGACCTGGTTTGTGACGGCACCGATAACTTCCCCAGCCGGTATCTGATCAACGACGCCTGTGTGTTGCTCGGCAAGCCCCTCGTCTATGGCTCCGTGCAGCGCTTTGACGGCCAGGTCAGCGTGTTCAACCGCACGCCGACGAGCCCCAATTACCGCGATCTGCTGCCGGAACCACCTCCGCCGGACGCTGTTCCGTCTTGCTCAGAAGCTGGGGTGATGGGTGTGATGCCGGGGCTGATCGGTCTGCTTCAGGCCACCGAAGCGATCAAACTGATCACCGGCATTGGCGAGTGCCTGGATGGTCGGCTGCTGGTGGTTGATGCCCTGGCGATGCGATTTCGCGAACTCACCCTCCGCGTTGATCCCGATCGACCGAAGGTTGAGAGCCTGATTGACTACCGCCAGTTCTGCCGTCCGGCGTCATCGGAGATGGAAGCCATCACTGTCATGGAGCTGAAGGCCCTGCTCGACTCCGCTCCAGACGAGATTGCGCTGGTTGATGTGCGCAATCCTGCTGAAGCAGAGGTGGCTTCGATTGAAGGAAGCCACTTGGTGCCGTTGGCTTCGCTGGAGAGTGGAGAGGCGATCGATCGCATTCGTGCATTGGCAGAGGGACGGCGCCTTTTGGTGCACTGCAAGCTCGGGGGGCGCTCTGCCAGGGCCGTTGAGCTGTTGGCTCAGCAGGGCATCGCGGCAACGAATGTGACGGGTGGAATTGATGCCTGGTCTCAGCAGGTGGATCCTGCAATCCCTCGCTACTAAACCCCAGAGTTAGTAATCCACCCCTCGCTTCAGGTCGACGCCCTGTTCGGCGTAGTGCTTGTGGCACACCATTTCGGAATGGATGCTGGCCAGATCGAAGTAGGCGGGTGGGTTTTTGCAGCGCCCCGTGATGATCACCTCGGTTTCCGCTGGTTTGCGCAGCAGGGTTTGCAGGATCGGTTCGACGGGCAGCAGTTCCAGGTCGACTGTGGGGTTCAACTCATCGAGGATCACGGTTTTGTAGAGGCCGCTGGAGATGGCGGCCCGTGCAATCTCCCAGGCCCGCTCGGCTTCCACGTAGTCAATCGGCTCTTGCTGGCCCCGCCAGACGATGGCATCGCGGCCGGAGCGGAGGTGGTCCACCAAATGGGGATAGCTCTCGCGCAAAGCAGCGATGGCAGCATCTTCGGTGTAACCGCTGCCGCCTTTGAGCCACTGCAGGATCAAGACCCGATGGCTCTTGTCCTGGCTGATGCCACGCCCGATGGCCTGCAGCGCTTTGCCCAGCGCACTGGTTGATTTGCCTTTGCCTTCACCGGTGTAGATCTCGATGCCGCTGCTCACATTGAGAGGCACCACCCGGTTGTCGTTCATGCCCGGACGGCGATGGGCCCGCATCTCGGAGTGGAGGTCGGCCTCACGCACAAGGGGGGCCGGTGCGGCGCGACCGGTGACGATGATCTCCATCCCCTCCGGCCGGTTGCTGAGGGTGCGCACCACGTCCTCCAGGTCCAGAAGGCCGAGATCGAGCACAGGATTCAGCTCGTCCAAGACCACCACCGAGTAGAGGGCACTGGCGATCGCACCCTTGGCGATCACCCAGCCCCGCTGGGCTTCGTCGCGGTCGAATCGCGTGGCTTCGTCGGCGGTGAAGTGATCGGCCCGTCCGGTGCGCAGGTGGTCGATCAGATGTGGGAAACCCTGCTGCAAAGCTTCAATGGCCGCATCCTCGTCGTAGGCCCGGCCTGGGCCTTTGAGAAAGCGCAACAGCAGCACCCGGGTCTGCCGCTGCTCGCAGATGCCGAGGCCGATGGTGCGCAGCACAACCCCAAGAGCTGCCTGGCTTTTGCCCTTGCCTTCGCCGTCATAGATGTGCAGCTGTCCATGGCTGCGCTCGCGGCTGTCCGCTGCGGTGACAATGCCGATGCTTCGAGGCATGGGGACAGCTCTTACCGTTGGAGCCTACCTAGCTCAACTGGTTTTCCCCGCTGATGTTTCGGTTGCAGGAGCCTTTGGCGGATCGAGAGCAGCAGCTGCTGGCGAACCTGCGGCAGTGGATGGCAGACCAATCTGCCCTTTGTGTGGCCTATTCCGGTGGAGTCGACAGCACCCTGGTGGCGGCGATGGCCTACGAAGCCCATGGCGATGCCGCTCTGGCGGTAACGGGTGTCTCCCCGGCTCTGGCGCCGCATCTGTTGCGGGAAGCCCGTGATCAAGCCTCCTGGATCGGCATCCCGCATCGGGAGTGTGCGACGGCCGAGTTGAACGACCCGGACTACAGCAGCAACCCCGTGGATCGCTGCTTTGCCTGCAAGCGTGAGCTGCACCAGCACCTTCAGCCCATTGCCGCGGCGGCTGGAGACGCGTTGGTGATTGATGGGGTCAATCTCGATGACCTCGGTGATCATCGGCCCGGCATTGAAGCGGCCCGACAGGCGGGGGTTCGCTCCCCCCTTGCGGAATTGTCGATCGACAAATCCACGATTCGTTCGCTGTCACGGGCCCTTGGTTTTCCCTGGTGGGACAAGCCGGCGCAGCCCTGCCTGGCCTCCCGTTTCCCCTATGGCGAAAGCATCAGCGCTGAGCGGTTGAAGCGGGTGGGTCAGGCGGAAGCCTGGTTGATTGCCAGGGGATTCAGCTCCGTTCGTGTGCGCTCCCAAGGGTTGGCGGCACGGATTGAGGTGCCCAGCGAGCAGATCCGCGCTGTGCTCGCGCTGGCGGAGAACGAGCCTCTGGTGGAGGCTTTTCGCTCCCTTGGCTTCACCTCCGTCAACCTGGATCTTGAAGGTCTGGTCAGCGGCAAGTTGAACCGCCGCTGATGTCGCCTGGGCCGGATCAGCTGGGGAGCTGGCTTGGCGTTTCCACAGGCTCTCTCACCCCAGTGGCAATGGCCGCAGGTGTTTCACGCAGAAAGCTCTTCAGCGCATGGCGTTTCGCTTGAAGCTCACTGCAGAGAATCGCGCAGGCCTGTTCCGGCATGGTGTGGTCACCACAGGTGAACACATCAACCGCGGCATAGCCGGATTCCGGCCAGGTGTGGATGGAAATGTGGGATTCCGCCAGCAGGGCAAGGCCTGTGACGCCCTGGGGTTGAAATTGATGGGTGATCAGGTTCAGCAGCGTCGCACCAGCGCCTTTGGCTGCTGAGGTGATCGTTGTGCGGATGAATGCTTCGTCGTCGAGCCGGCTCGGATCGCAGTCGTAGAGCTCGAGAATGCAGTGTTTGCCGACCATGTCGGTGGCATGAATCTCAGGTGCCCCCCATCCCGGGTTGGGATGCAGTTCAGAGAGGGTCTGCTCCATCAGGCGATGAGAGAAAAACAGGTCCGCCACCCTATCTGATCTTCAGGTCGGGTCTCAGGTCTCTTGCTCCGAGAATTTGGGCCTGCTGCTGCCATCCACCGCCAAAGCCCTCGAGGTGGGTGGCGCTCACCAGGCATTGATGCGATTCGCCCACGGCCTCAAGCAGAAGCTGCTGGCGGGTTGGATCCAGTTCGGCCAGTACATCATCAAGAAGCAGCAGGGGTGGCTCCCCACAGAGCTGGGTGACCAGCTCCAGTTCGGCGAGCTTCAGGCCCAGCACCAGCGAGCGCTGCTGGCCAGCTGAGCCAAACCGTCGTGCCGGGCTGCCCCCCAGCAGCAGGGCGATCTCATCGCGATGCGGGCCCACGCGGCAGCTGCCGAGCCGTTCCTCCTCCTCCCGCTGCTGGCGCAGTTGCTCCTCGATGGCGAGTCGCCAGGGTTCTTCGGCATCCTCCCCATCGAGCTTGCTGCCGGGCTTGTAGTGCAGTTCCAGGGCTTCTGTGCCCCCGCTCAGGTGGGCCTGCCAGCGTTGGGCGATCGGTTCCAGCCGATGCAGGGCCCGTTGCCGTCGCCGGTGAATTCGGGTGCTCACCAGCGCCATCTGAACGTCAAATGCGTCGAGCAGTGCATGGCGTTCACCACTGGAGACCTGCCTCTGGCGCCAGAGCTGGCTGCGCTGCCGCAATAGCCGGTTCAGCCGCGCCATCAGATCGGCATACACCGGTTCGAGCTGCAGCACGACGCGGTCCAGCCATTGGCGGCGTAGGGCGGGTTCACCCCGCACCAGATCAAGATCCAGGGCGCTGAAGCCAATGCAGCGCAGCCGACCAATCAGGTCCAGCTGCCGATCCAGCAGCTTGCCGTTCCGTTTGGCTTGACGGCCACCTTGGCGGCGCAGTTCCAGCTCCAGACGATCCCCATCCCCCACGTCGGCCCGGATCAGGGCCTGTGGAGCGTCCCACTGGATCAGATCGCGATCATTGCTGCAGCGATGGGAGCGCAGGCTGCCCAGCAGCTCAACCGCTTCCAGCAGGTTGGACTTGCCAATGCCATTGGGCCCGATCACCAGAAGGCGTGGCTGCGTCAGTTCCAGCTGCAGAACGGTGTGGTTCCGGAAGCCCTGCAATTGGAGCCTGTGGAGCCGGATGGATGCTGGGGCGACCTGTGAGTAAGGTACCTGTATCGGGACGGTTGCCGCTCGATATCACTGCGGCTTAACGCCGATCAGTGGGCATGTAGCTCAGTTGGATAGAGCATCAGATTCCGGTTCTGAGGGTCGGGGGTTCGAGTCCCTCCATGCTCGTGTTGATTCTTATGTCTCAGTTCAGGCTGAGGCCCATGGCGCGGATGCCATTGGGATCAATCAGGAAACCTTGCTGTTTGAGTGCCTCCAAGGCAGCTGCAGGGGCCGAGATCGAGAGGCTGCAGCCGGGCAGATCCCGGCGCAGAATCTGCAGGGCACGGTGCACCAGAACAGCAAAAAGAGCCCCCTGGTTTGGTCCTGGTTTGGCGGCCAGGTTCCAAAGATTGGCGTTGAGGGCCAGATCACTGGTGGCCCGCACAAATCCGATCAGTTCACCTGTTGATTCCTCCAGGATGCTGATCTGCCACAGGCTGCGCTGAAGGGCGAGCTCCCAGCGTTCCTCCGGGTGGGTTGATTCCCCGCAGGACATCAGCAGGGTGTTGAGCTGCTGGGAGGTGGGAGGGGTCGATGTTTCGAGTCGCGTTCCCTCAGGCAAGGGTGGAATCGAGGGTTGTTGAAGGAACGACAGCACTGTGGATCAACCGGTGTTGCGCATGCCGGCGGCAATGCCGTTGAGGGTGAGCAAGGCCCCCCGCAGCAGTTCACTGCGGCTGTACGTGCGGGTGTCCTCGGGGGCGCCGGGTGTCTCACTCATGGGGGGTTGCCGGTTCTGATCCCGCAGCCGCTTCAGCAGTGCAACCTGAAGGAAGCCCAGGGGAACGATGGTTCGGTTGCGCAGATCAACCGACAGCTGCAGCCCTTGATCAGCGCCCAGCAGTCGGTTTTGGCCTGTGATTTCCAGAACCAGTTTGCGGGTGAGTTCGTATTCCTTGGCGATCACCTGGAAGATCGCTTCAAAGGCTTCCCGCTGTTCAGGGTGCCCCAGGCTGTTCATGTAGTGATGGGCCAGGTCGAGATCCACCTTGGAGAGGGTCATTTCCACCTTGGAAATGAGCATCCGGAAGAACGGCCAACGTTGATGGAGTCGCCGCAGCAGGTCGAGCTGTTCGGAGTCGCCGCCCACTTCTTCCGAGAGCGCCGTGCCGAAGCCAAACCAGCTCGGCAGAAGGAATCGACTTTGAGTCCAGCCGAAGACCCAGGGAATCGCCCGCAGGCTGGAGAGGTCCTTGGCGCCAGTTTTGCGGCGGGCCGGTCGGCTAGAGATCTGCAGTTTGCTGATTTCCTCGATCGGTGTCACCTGCTGGAAAAACGCCACCAGATCGGGGTTGTCGTGAACCAGAGCCCGGTAATGATCCCGTGAGCGGGTGGCAAGACGACTCATCAGCTGATTCCAACTGGGTGTCGCATCAAGCTGGTTGGTCACCAAGCTGTTCTGCACCACGGCTGTGGTGACAGTCTCCAGGTTGTAGAGCGCCAACTCAGGCAGGCTGTATTTGGAGGCCAGCACTTCACCCTGTTCGGTGATTTTGATCCGGCCCTGCAGCGTGCCGCTGGGTTGGGCCAGGATCGCCTGATAGGCCGGCCCGCCGCCACGACTGACGGATCCACCGCGGCCGTGGAAGAGGCGAAGTGCCACATCCTGGCGGCTGGCGAGTTCCTGAAGGGCGATCTGAGCCTGATGAATCTCCCAGTTGCTGGAGAGGAAGCCGGAATCCTTGTTGCTGTCGGAGTAGCCCAGCATCAGCTCCTGCAGCGGCTGTTTCTGCTGCCCAACAACGGGGAGGAGTTCGCGGTAAAGCGGCGTCTTGAACAGTCCCTCCATCACTTCAGGGGCCCGTTGGAGATCTTCCACGGTTTCGAACAGCGGCACCACCAACAGGGAGGCGCGTTTGTTGGGGGGATCCACCAGGCCTGTCTCCTTGGCCAGCAGCAGAACCTCCAGGAGATCCGATGCCGTGTGGCTCATGGAGATCACGTAGGAGTTGCAGATCCGCGGACCGAACTCCTCCTGGAGACGTTGCAACATGCGGAACACCGCCAGCGTCTCGGCTGTCGCCGCCGACCAGCTGGCGGCAGGCGGAATCAGGGGGCGACGGGTCTGCAGTTCCTGCAGAAGCCATGCCATCCGCTCCGTTTCATCCATGTCCCCATAGGCCTGGGGAAGGTCCAGGTTGCGGGTGAGTTCATCGATGGCATCGCTGTGGCGGGTGCTCTCCTGACGGATGTCGAGGCTGGCCAGCGAGAACCCGAAGATGTGCACCTGGTGCAGCAGCGTGTCGAGCTGTTCGCAGCTCAGTTCGGTGCTGACAAGGCTGTTGCGCACCAATTCCAAATCACTACGGAACTGGTCCACCGAGGTGTAGTGGAGAACCTCAGCGCCGCTCAGCCCGGCCTGGGGATCAGCCAGAGCTTCACAGGGCATCTGCCAGCCCGCTTCCGAAAGCTGGTTGTTTCGGGCAAGGGTGCGCTCCAGTTTTTCGAGCACGTAGCAGAGCTTCAGTCGGTAGGGCTCCAGTCGGTATCGCGCTGCTCTGCGCTCGTAGATCTCCGGGAACCGGAGTCGATCCATCTCCAGCGACTCCAGCAGGGACGGAGCGACCTGACTCCACTGCATGGAGATGCTCAGCTGCTGGCGGAGCGACTGCACAGAGCTGATGTACAGCTCCAGCATCAACTGACGCTGATAACAGGCCGTGCGCCAGGTGATCTCGGGTGTGACCGAGGGATTGCCGTCCCGATCGGAACCCACCCAGGAGCCGAAAGTGCAGAACGACGCCTGGGGGACCTGGACATCCGGGTAGTGGCGATGCAGGGCGGTAATCAGCCTTCTGCGCAGTGTCGGCATCGCGTCAAACAACACCTGCTGGAAGTAGTGCAGGGTTGAATCCACCTCATCGATCACGGTGGGCTTGAACTGGTGGAGTTCATCGGTTCGCCACCACAGGCGGATTTCCTCTTCCAGTTGGCCGCGGCATTCCTCACGCATCTGATGCGCCAGCGGGGCATCGGATTGAAGTTGCTGGAGCAGATTGGCCACCCGGCGGATCTTGTGCCGCACCGTGTGCCGCACGATTTCGGTGGGGTGTGCGGTGAAGACCAGTCGGATGTCCAGTTCCCGCAGCAGGTGCTCCACCTGTGCAGGGGGAACGTTCATCCGCCGCAGCCGCTCGAACACCTCTCCAAAGGTGGCTGGATCGGTCTGGTTGGCGAGGGGGGGAGCGAAGGGATCAAAGGCACCCCGTTGCGCGGCGTCAGCACTGGGATTGGGCCTGAGGCTGTCGAGATAGCTGTCTTCCTCGATCCGCTGCTCAAGAATGTTGATGAGCTGGAAGTACAGCGAAAAGGCACGGGCCGCTGAGATGGCCTCTGAAAGGTCCATGGCCTTGATCAGCTCGACGATCGCCTCGCTCGTGCTGTTGCCGTCCCGCCCTTCCAGAGAGACGGGGTCACTGAGTTGTTTGAGTCTCAGCAGGCGTTCGCTCTGCTCCGGTGGGCACTCACTGCGCAGCACCGACTTCCAGAGGTCTTCAATCAGATCCAGACGGTGCTGAAGAAGCTGCCCTGCGCCGGATCCACCACCGCTCATGCGTGCAGTCTCTTGCTCGGAGACAGGGGTGGTGGACTCGGGCATGAAGTCTCCACGCTGCGACGAACTCGACATGATCATCCCAAACAGGCTTCCTCGGTGGAGATCCGCTCCTCCTCCTCCATCCGCTGAATACCTTCCTGAAGCAGGTTTTCGATGGATTGGCCCTGGCCATGGGCCGTTTCCCATCGCATGGCCTGATTGCCATGAACAAGCAGGGAATCCAAGGGCTTCAAGCAGGCGCTGAGCTGGAGCGATTCGGCCAGGGGAGTCAGCTGATCAATTAGTTCCATCAGCCAGTCCCTGCAATTGATGGCACGGCCGTCCTGCCAATGCCTGAGTTCAGCATTCAGGCTGGAGCGGGCCACGGCGGCGTCGTTGCTGTCGGCCAGTTGGACCAGTTCATCGGCGGAAAGGGAGCTGCCACGGAGCGGATCGAGGCTTTCGATGTTGGTTTTGAGGGCCAGCAGCCTCAGCTCCAGCAGACAGGTGATCGCCAGCAGTTCATCTGGGTTGGTGACCAGATCACAGATTCGTAACTCCAATCGGTTGAGGTCGTAGGGGCGCCGCGGACCATTGGGCCGAACGGACGTCCACAGGTGACGCTCGTTGCGCATGCCACCCGTGGCCAGTTGCTCCTCCACCCATTGGATGTAGTGCTCATGATCCCGGAACAGGGGAACCGCGGGGGGCGTGAGCGGGAATTGATGCCATCGCTGGGAGTGGTGGCTGGTGTTCCGCCCATCCAGGAAGGGAGAACTGGCACTCAGGGCGAGCAGCAAAGCCGCTTCGCAGCGCACGAGCCGAACTGCTGCAAACAACCAGTTGAGATCGGTGATCCCGAGGTTGATGTGGATGCTGGCTGTCACGACCCTGGTGCCATACAGCTGTTCAATCAGCGCGTGATAGGCGTTATCTGGGTCGGAGCGTTCGAATCGGCTGCTGTCGCCCAGGCTCATGGTGCTGCCGGGAAGAAGCGTCAGATCACGCTTCTGCAGCCACTGCCGCAGCGTCCGCCGGGGAGCGAGCAGCGCCTCGGGCAGTGTGGAGTAATCCCGGATCGGGTCGGTGACGTATTCGAGGTTGCGACAGTCCGGCTCTGTCACAAAGCCAGGCAGCTCCCTGGCCACGTCGGAGGCGACGCCCACGTTGGCTCCGTTGGTGCGACCGGTGAACAGTTCAACTTCGAAGCCTTTCAGCAGAAGGGTTTGCGCTGTCATTCCGGCGGATTCAGGCATGCCAGTGCGGTCAGCATTCCCCGGGCCTTGTTGAGGGTCTCCTCAAACTCCGCCGTCGGCTGTGAATCGGCCACAACACCGGCCCCGGCCTGCACTTTGACCCGGCAACCTCCGCCATCACGGGGTTGCACCACCATGGTGCGGATGGTGATCGCCGTGTTGAGGGCCCCGGCCAGATCAACGGATCCGTACACCCCGGAATAGGGGCCACGCGCATCGGGTTCAAGCTCGTAGATGAGTTGCATCGCCCGGATTTTCGGTGCACCGCTGACGGTGCCGGCGGGGAACGCCGCCATCAGCAGATCCCACACATCGTGTGCCGGGCCCAGACGTCCTTCGACTTGGCTGACGATGTGCATCACGTGGGAGTAGCGCTCGATCACCATCAGGTCCTGCACCGCCACGCTTCCGGGCTGACAGACCCTACCGAGGTCATTGCGGCCCAGATCCACCAGCATCACGTGCTCAGCCCGTTCCTTGGGATCGGCTAGCAGCTCAGCTTCCAGCTCGCGGTCCTCCAGGGGCGTGGCGCCGCGAGGGCGTGTTCCGGCGATGGGCCGCAGGCTGGCGTGGATGCCATCAGCAGCCGGTTCGGCTTGAACCATCACCTCTGGACTGGAGCCAATCAGTTGCCAGTCCCCGAAATCGAAGAATGCCATGTATGGCGATGGATTCACCATCCGCAGACTGCGGTACAGCTCCAGGGGTGATTGAGGGACCTCCGTCTCCAGGCGCTGACTGATCACCAGTTGGAACACATCGCCGGCTGCGATGTGTTCCTTGGCGGTGTCGACGGCGGCTTCGAATTCATCGCGGCTGCGGTTGGAGCGCACAGCGGGAAGCTCTTTGCTTCTCGCATCCCAGGCCAGTGGTTTGACGGCGGGCAGAGGTGCGTTCATCCGTTGGCGCAGGGCCTCGATCCGTCCGATGGCGGTCTGCCAGGCCTGCTCCTCATCCGCCCCGTTGGAGAGGTCGCCGAAGGCGACGGCGGTGATCTGTCGTTTCACCTGATCAAAGATCAGGATCGCGTCCATCAACATCCAGATCCCATCCGGGGGATCGGCCGCAGCACGGGGGTGGACTGCGACGGTGGGTTCGATCCACTGGATCAGTTCGTAGCCCCAAACGCCGTACAGCTGTCCCAGGGGAGGGAGGCCCGGCAGGTTGACGCAGGAGTACGGCGCGAGGCAGTCGCGCAGGGATTCGAACGGGTTACCGCTGAACTGCTCTTCACGACCGTCACGCCAGGTGCGCGTCAGACGATCGTTGCGCGCTGACGCCGTCCAGAGCGGATCGCAGGCGATCACACTCCAACGCCCCAGGGTTTCACCACCCTCGACGGACTCCAGCAGCACGCCCGGAGGCCTTCCGTCACCCACCTTGATCCAGGTGGTGAGGGGTGTTTCAAGATCTGCGGGCCAACTCTGAGCCAGAGGAATCAGGTTGGCACCACTGCAAACAGCCTGATGAAAGGCGTCGCGATCGGGACTGAACATGACCTGATCATCGCAGCCGGGACCCGGAGATCATGACCTCCGGGCGTCGGTTTTGAGAGATCAGGCGTCGAAGGTGTTGCGGCCGCTGAACTTGATGTTGGCCGGGTTGACGTTCTGGCCAATGCGACGGGGGTTGTGGCCCACCATGGGACGACCCTCGTTCACCTTTTCGGAGAACACACCATCCTTGGGATGCAGGAACTCGGTGTCACCACCGGGGTAGATCCGGTAGATCTTGTAGTCCTCGATCCGGGGCTTGAATTTCGTGCGCAGCTGGGTGCCGAGGGCGAGGCACTGTTCCTTGCGAGCGAAATACATCAGGTTCTCGCCTGAGTTCATCAGAGCGGCGCCACCGGTGGGCAGCTCAAAAGCTTGCTCTGTCTTGCTGGTCCAGGTGATTGCGTATTTCTCTTCAGTCTCCGCTGAATTCAGAAGGCCGCCAGTGCTGGCGATGTGCTGGGGAAGTTGACCGTTCAACGCCGTTGCTGCCATGGCTGAAAGAATCCACAAGAGCCGTTATGGCTGGAAAGTAGCACCGTCATTGGGGCCTGTTTTGAGCTCCGACAGCAAGCTTCACACCCGTCAACAAACCCATCACTCTGCGGGCGTATGCACCGGGAAAAAAACGGTGATGTCGCGGTCGCGCCTGGGCTGATAGCGGCCCCCCAGGCTGGCCATCATCTGGCGGGTCGCATCCTGGCTTAACTGCAGGCTCCCGGTGCTGGGATCCCAGCTCAGGACGGTGCCCACGTCCTCGCGTTGGGGAGACGGGCCGGCCTCCGCGGCCTGGCTCCTGTCGGGATGCTCCACATGCAGCTGAAGCTTCACCCGTGGACCGGCTGCCTGGAGGTGAAGCGTGAGCTGACTGCCGGAGGGGAGCCCCCTGGTGCTGCGGTCGATCAGACCCCCGAGCATCGGTTCCAGTCGACGGGAGTCACTGAGGATCGCCGGCAGGTCAGCGCTGAGATCCAGCTCAAGGGCGATCCCGCGACGGTTCAGTTGCTCCGTCCAGCTGGGTGCAAGGGCGCTCAGCATGGCCTGCAAATCCGTGCGGGCCAGATTGGCCTCGTTGGGCTCCCGTTGCAGTTCGGCGGCATGGAAGATCAGGCCAAATCGATCGATCTGCTCGCTGCATTCCACATCGATCTGCCGCAGGCGATTCACTACGACATCAGCCAAATCCTTCCGCCGCAGCAGAGAGCGGATCAGTGTTCTGATCGTGGCCAGTGGGGTTCGTACCTCATGGGTGATCGCTTCCAGCAAATTCAGATCTCCATGGCTGGGTGCTTCCGGAGGGCGCTCAGCCTGGATGGGTTGCAGCATCAGCCCGGGGGCTGTGCCGGTGAGCCGCTCCGTGAGCCGTGGCCAGAACTGTTCTGACCAGGCTGCATTGCTCCGCAGGGAGCCGATCGATTCGAGCGCTTTGCGCAGCTGCTCGGCCTGCGCTGGTGACTGGTGCTCCAGCCGTCCCCCCAGCTGCACCAGCACATCACTGAGCGTTGCCGGGTCGCATCGCATCAGCAGCTGCCGCTTCTGGGGCGGCCCATGCAGGGCAAGGGCCACCTGGACCTCGGGTGTGATCACCAGCAGCAGTGGGTCATCTCCGTCGTCGGGGGCCAGGGACAAGCGTTGGAATCCCCGCAGGGAACCGGACTCATCGTTGCTGGACCGTCCCGGCAGTGCCGTTGGATGCGGACTCAGTTGATCCAGTTGATCTGGAGCCCACACCCATCCCTGCAGATGTTTGAGCAACTCCGGTTCGTAGAGAGCTGGCAGGGGGGCAGCCAGCCAGATGCCGCGTTCCAGGCCTCGCTCAAGCAGGTCCTGTTGCAGGGTTTCCAGGGCAGCCCACCAAAGCCGCCGCACACCAATCTCATCGCAGCGGCCCAGGGGCACGTCCTGTGCCAGCCGTTGCCGCAGGTCGGTGAAGGAGGGGCCGGTCAACGGAGGTGCGCCAAGGAGCGACGGCTTTGCCGGACCACCGACAGGCAGAGGCCGAGCGCGATGAAGTTCACCACCATGGCTGAGCGCCCATAACTGAGGAAGGGCAGGGGGATTCCTGTGACGGGGCCCAGGCCGATGGTCATGAAGATGTTGACCACCACCTGGAACATCAGCATCGTGCCGATCCCGATCACCACGAGTGATTCGAAGTCGGTGCGGGCATTGCGCGCGACCTGGAGCAACCGAGCCATCAACGCGGCAAAGCCAAGAACCACCAGAAGGCAGCCAATAAAGCCGGTTTCCTCACCCAGGGCGCTGAAGATGAAATCGGTGTGTTGTTCAGGGATGAAACGAAGCTTGGTCAGTTGTCCTTGAAGAAGGCCTGTGCCCAAGACGCCGCCTGAACCGATGCCAACGGTGCTCTGGAGCAGGTGATACCCCCCGCCCAATGGATCCTGACTGGGGTCGAGGAACAGCACCAAACGGTCCCGTTGATAGTCCTTCAAACCATGCATCCAGAGCCATGGCGTCACAGCAGCCATTGCGCCGTGGATGGCCAGGGTTGCTGTGGCTGCCAGACGTTTCCAGGGCAGGGAGCGGTACGCGAGAACTCCCATCAGCGGGATCCAGAGGGCCATGGCCCAGGGGAGAAGGCCTGAGAGCAGGGCCGTCACCAGCGGTGACAACAACAGGATCACCCACTCGATCGGCATCCCCGACCAATAGAGCATCGTGAGCATCAGGGCGCCGAACACAAGCGATGTGCCGAGATCAGGCTGGATGAACACCAACAGCCACGGCACTGCAATCACCCCAAGCGGGCGCATCAGATCAACCGGTCGCTCCACCGGGTGTCGCGACAACACCGCTGCCACGAGCAGGATCGCCGCGATCTTGGCGAATTCCGATGGCTGAACATGAACCCCGCCGATGCTGATCCAGCGTTGGGCACCCAGCGCTGTGGTTCCAATCACGCGCACCGCCACCAGGCTGATCACCGTGAGGGCGTAGACGGGAACCAAAAGAGGCCGGAGACGCTGCAACGGCAGCCGTTCCAGTCCCAGCGCCAGCAGCACTCCGAAGGCCGCGGTGATCCAGTGGTGATACCAGTCGGCATAGTCCGCCTGGCGTTGGGTGCTGGCGATCAGCACCCCGGCGATGGTGATCATTCCGAGCGGAACACCCCAGAGCACCCACTCCCGGTGCGATCTGCGGCGCTCACGTCGGCTGAACATCGTCAGACGGGCTGGGTGACGGCCTTGAGCACCGCTTCAGCAAGGCCTTTGAACTCAGCGGCGCTGGCGGAGTCGCTGCGGTTGATCACGATCGGTCGTCCCGTGTCACCGCCTTCCTGCACGGGCATTTCCATGGGGATCTGAGCCAGCAGGGGTACGTCGTAATCCGCAGCGAGTTGGGCGCCGCCGCCACTGCCGAAGAGGGCGTAGCGGCAGTCGGGACGGTCCGGAGGAATGAAGGCGCTCATGTTCTCCACCACCCCCAGAACGGGAATGCCCATCTGCCGGAACATGGCGAGCCCCCGTCGCGCATCCTGCAGCGACACCTGTTGTGGGGTGGTCACGATCACAACGCCCGCCATCGGCACTGCCTGGGCCAGGGAGAGCTGTGCATCACCGGTGCCCGGCGGCAGATCAACGATGAGAACGTCCCGCTCACCCCATTCGGCCTGATACAGGAACTGCCGAATGATGCCGTTCAGCATCGGGCCGCGCCAGATCACAGGCTGGTGATCGTCGATCAGCAGACCCATCGATACCATGGCGATGCCGCAGGTTTCGATCGGGACAATCCGCTGCTGATCGCCGCTGCCCTGCACCTCAGGTGTTTGGTCAGAGACGCCCAGCATGGTTGGTGCGTTCGGCCCGTAAATATCAGCGTCAAGGAGCCCCACCCGCAGCCCGGTCTGGGCGAGGGCGCAGGCCAGATTGACGGCGACGGTGCTCTTGCCGACGCCGCCTTTGCCGCTGCTCACCGCAATCACCTGGCGGACGCCGGGGATCGACTGGCGTTCCGCCGGCTGACCATGGCCAGCCTGGCCAATGCCCCCTTGGCTTGGCGGTTGGCCGATCTCGATCTGCACGTCGTCAATGCCGTCCAGCGCCATCAGAGCGCTCCGTGCTTCGGCCACGATGCGGTCTCGCTGGCTTTGAGCGAAGCCAGGAAGGCTGAGACGAAACACGGCCCGCGGCGGGCTGATTCGGATCTGTTCGATCCAGCCGAGCTCCAGGGCCGTTTTGCCACTGCCGGCATCTTTGACTTGCTGGAGGGCGTGGTGGGCCTGCTCGACCGGGTTCATCCGTTTCATCAAGGCAAGCCGGATCCTAGGGGCGCTGCCCGTGACAGTCCCTGACGGATGCTTGTCCAGGCCTGGGGTGACCTGGTTAGGTTTCGATGTCTTCAGTCTCTGACACATGGTCCGCTCCCTGATTCGCCGCGTCCTCGGACGCCAGGACGTGGGTGTCAGCAACGCTCCTCTTGAGCTCCCCCCCAGCGATTCCAGAGAGCGGGCCCGGGCGATGGTGATGGGGCTGCAGGACGAAATCTGTGCGGGTCTTGAAGCGCTCGATGGCGAAGGTCGTTTTGCCGAAGAGAGTTGGGTGCGGCCTGAAGGGGGTGGAGGGCGCTCCCGGGTGATGCGTGAGGGCCGCGTCTTTGAACAGGGCGGCGTGAATTTCTCCGAGGTTCAAGGGGAAGAACTGCCCCCGTCGATCCTCAAGCAGCGTCCGGAGGCGAAGGGGCATCCCTGGTTCGCCACGGGAACCTCAATGGTTCTGCATCCGCGCAACCCCTTTATCCCGACGGTTCACCTCAACTACCGCTATTTCGAGGCTGGCCCGGTGTGGTGGTTCGGCGGGGGTGCCGACCTGACGCCCTATTACCCGTTCCTGGATGATGCACGCCACTTCCATCGCACCCATCAGGCGGCCTGTGATTCGGTTCACCCGGATCTGCACAAGGTCTTCAAACCCTGGTGCGATGAATACTTCTTCTTGAAGCACCGCGGTGAAACCCGCGGCGTCGGCGGCATCTTTTACGACTACCAAGACGCCAACGGCACGCTTTACAAGGGTCAGGATCCTTCCGGCCCTGCGGCTCAGGTGTCAGCCCGTTTGGGCGCTCGGCCATTGAGCTGGGAGCAGCTGTTCTCTCTCGGCCAGGCCAACGGCAGAGCCTTTCTTCCCGCCTATGCCCCCATTGCGGAGAAGCGGCATCCGATGGCCTATGGCGATCGCGAGAGGGAGTTTCAGCTCTATCGCCGGGGCCGCTATGTGGAGTTCAACCTGGTCTGGGACCGCGGCACGATCTTTGGCTTGCAAACCAATGGACGGACGGAGTCGATCCTGATGTCTCTGCCTCCGCTGGTGCGTTGGGAGTACGGCTACACCGCAGAGCCTGGATCACGGGAGGCCCTGCTGACCGAACTGTTCACCAAGCCTCAGGACTGGCTTGGGGATTCCAGCCTCGATGACCGCTGCCGCCCCCACGGAGCGATCAACTAACTGACGCCTTGAACAAGCGCGCTCACCACGCGCTCGGCCAGGCAGTTCACCGTTTGCTCCCTAGTGCTCGGATCCCTCAGCTTCGTTTCGAGGGGAGGTTCGAGCATGGCGATTTCAAGAATTCCGATGCCGCGCCTTGGACCGCCAAGGCCTCCACGGAAATTGCGTGGGAATCGCCCGAATGCCTGGGCCAGGCTTTCATCAACGAGGTTGAGTTCACGTACATTCGCGAGCACAGGAATCAGGCCGGAGCCGAAGCCATGGGGTCGGTAGGCATCGAAATGGATCTCCAGGACATATTCACCACGCTCTGAAAAGACTTTGGCCTGCGACCAGTTGGTGGCAGGGTCGTCGTCGTCCGGGATGCTTATCGACGGCGGTGTGTAGGAACGAATGTTCAGGCCGCGGGCTTGGCCTTGGCTGACGACAGCGGCTTGAACCGCGCGATTCCAGAACAGTTCGTCCCGAATGCCTGGTTGCATCGGCGGTCGCTTCTGCTGATCCACGGCATAGCCGGGGGTCCCAGAGCTGGCGGTGCCCTGGGAGTCAGCGTGGCCCGCCATGACGACGATCGGCAGGTTGGTTTGAACCGGGCTTCGGCCGACCCAGCTCCCGGGTTCCTTAGTGCGTGGGCCCAGCAGCGGGTCTGGCGTGGCGGGCGCTGGGCAGGGTTCTGGCGGTGCCGGTGCTGGTTGCTCTGCTGATTTCTCTGCTGCTTCCTGGGTGGGCTCGAGTGCAGTGAGCCAGTTGTGCTGTTCCGCAGCCTTGGTCATCGCCAGGGTCACCAGCGACAGGCCTGCGATGGCAAGCCCTGTGGCAAAGCGACGCCGTTGCATCCAGGCCGGCAGACGCATGGTTCAGATCGGGGAGGAGAGCAGGGATCCATCACTGGCCAGTTGCAGGGTCTCAGCCAGTTCCAGTTCGATGGCAATCAGTTCGTCGCGATGGGCCCGCAGGCGAATGGCGCTGCCTTCTCCCTCGGGAGCAGGAAGGAGTTGCAGTTCAAGGGCTTCTGTGCGAGCGGCCCGCCGTGTGTAGACAGCTCCTGCCAGAGGTCCGAGGCCGATCAGCAGCAGAGGCCACCAGTGCAGTTGCGGTGCCAGCTGACGCAGGACCAGGCCGAAGCAGGCGGAGCCAGTGGCCGCCAGCAGTGACAGCAGCACCGCAAGGGGTTGGCTGGAGGCCACTTTCCCCTTGAAGCGGAGCACCTGGCGCTCAGCATCGCCGCCATCCCGGCTCCAGCCGCGCTCTTCCAGCCAAGTGCTGAGCCCGTCAAGCACGGTGATGGGGGGTTGGGGGGACATCACGTCCACCACTGTGGTTCGGTCTTTGCTGGCTGCACGCAGAAAGAAGACCAGACCAATCGCCAGCAGAACAGTCAGCAGGAGGGTGGATTGGAATCCTGCAGGCATGGCATCCCGGTGATGTTCAACCTTTTTAAGCCTTGCGCCGGCTGAATCGTTTAGTTCAAGGCGAACCGGTGGGAGTCCAGCCAGCTGCGCCAGGGCTGCATCAGTCGCTCGGCTTCGCCGCGTGCATCGGATTCAAGGTGCAGCATGCGCCGTGGCCGTCCGCGGCTCGGGCAGCGTTGGGTGTAACTGCTGATCGATCCCTGTTGCTCAAGGAACTCCAGGGCCTGTTGCAGCACGGTTTCAGAAAGCCGCAGTTGGGGCTCCTCCCGGATCAGTTTCTGTAGGAGTGCGGAGGGATAGTTGTCGTCTTTGAGCAGGCATTCGAGGATCCAGCAGACAGCCAGTTCCAGGTCGAGAAACTGTGGAGGTGGCTGATGGAAGTACTGCTCGATGTCTGCCAGACAGGTGCGCGATGGCTTTCTGCGGGAGAACACAGGCGCGGGACGACTCCCTCAATCAAAAACGATCCCATTTTGAGATTCAAGAGGAGAGTCTTGAGACTTGCTGTGGGCGTGATTGGCCACACTGGCCCCATCCCTTTCTGAAGCCATGGCTGAGCAGTCGTCATCCCCAGCGGAATTCGCCGTCTTTGATTGCGATCTCGATGCGGCTTGGACGGAGCGCTACCTGGAGGCCCCACGGCTTGCGGTCGATACCGAAGCGATGGGGCTGATCCATGGGCGTGATCGGCTTTGTCTGGTTCAGATCGCTGATGCCGAAGACCGCGTGGCCTGCGTCCGCATTGGCTTGGGTCAGACCGAGGCGCTGAATCTCAAGCGCCTGTTTGAGGCCTCCACGGTGGAGAAGGTGTTCCACTTCGCCCGTTTTGATGTGGCTGCGCTTGCCGCCGGTTTGGGGATCGACGTGAACCCCGTGTTCTGCACCAAGGTCGGCAGTCGGCTCGGCCGCACGTACACCCCCCGCCATGGCCTCAAGGATCTGGTGATGGAACTGGTCGGCGTTGAGCTGGACAAGGGCGCCCAGAGCAGTGATTGGGGCCGGGTTGATGAACTCACCGACGCCCAGCTGGCCTACGCCGCCAACGACGTCCGCTATCTGCTGCCAGCCCGTGAGCGCCTGGAGCAGATGTTGCGGCGGGAAGGGCGCTGGGATCTGGCGCAACGCTGCTTCCAGTGCGTTCCGGTGGTAGCCGAGCTGGATCGGCTGCGCTTTCACCAGATCTTTGAGCACTGAGGTTGGGGCTCAGTCTTCCAGCATGAAATTGCCGTCGCCTTCGCTGTTCTCGAGCAACGCGTCCAGCTGACGGGCGTGGTCACCGTTGTCCTTATCGAGGGCGGCCAGCATGGATTCAGCCATGGCTCGCCGTCCCTCCACATCGCGATGTCCTTCTCGGGCCGCGGCTTGTTCGACCTGACGTCGGGCACTGGCGAGGCTGATGCTCAGTCGACTGGCCAACTGGGCACAAAGTTTGACGAGGGTGGGGTCTTGAATCGCGGCCATCGCAACCAACCGAAGATCTTCAGTATCCGTTGAAGCGATCCAGGATCAGGCGTGCCAGCTGATCGCTTCCCCCTGCTGGCCCCATCCGCTGCGTGCCGATCCGTCCCAGGTGGGAGCGGAGTGTCGGGTCGTCCAGGAGAAATTCGAGCCGTCTCGTGAGCTCGGATTCATCAGAGCAGGGACGAACCGCACCCCCCAGCAGGCGGCTCTGACGGCGAGCGAAGCCCGGCTTGAACTGCGGTCCTGGTCCCGGCAGGGACAGGGCCGGAATGCCCAGCCCCACCAGTTGTTCCGTCGCCGTTCCGGCGGTGGCGATGCCGGCTTCTGCCCAGCCGGCCCATTGGTCAAAGCAACCTCGCCCGATCAGCACCAGGCAGGCTCCTTTCACCCAGCAGGCTTCGGCACCCAGTTGGTCCGAAGGCGGAAGGCTGCGTCGAAACCCCAGTTGTTCAAGACTGTCGCTCAGGGCCTCTGCATCGGGTTGGGCGCCCACGGCCACGAGCAGTGCCATCGGCACACGGCCGGGAAGCGCCATGGCACTGCGAACCAACCGCTGCAGGTTTCGCTGGGCCTCCGGCATGCGACTTCCGCAGAGCAGGAGCACCCGGCGGCAGCGGTCCAGGGCTGATGGCAGCGGTTGGACCTGAAGGCCATCCATCATCGGATTGCCAGGCGCAAGGGCGCCCACGCCCTTGCGTTGCAAGCCTCGTGCTGTGAGCCGATCACGCATGGCCACCAGTTGGCAACGGCGCGAGCGCATCAGGCGCCATTCCCAGGGATCCCACTCACTGCCTTTGAGCCGGTGGTAGCAGTCGCTCTTGGCCCGTCCGGGACCGCTGAGCCAGGTGTAGTCGCTTTTGGGAGTGCCGATGAAGCCGAAGGGGGCACCACTGCTCCAGGCCATCAGCAGCGGCAGCAAATCACCCACGGCAACGATGGGTTGGCGCTCATGTCCCAGGCGGCGTACCAACTGCCATTGACTCCAGCTCAGGCTGGGGAGTCCAGCCCTGACGTCTGCCAGCAGACCTCTCAGGCTTTGGTTGCTGAAGCCACCACTGGGCAAGGCCGCTTTTGGCCCCAGGCGTGTCAACCATCCCTGCTGAACAGCAGCATCAAACACCCGTCCGGCACCCACCAGAGGAAGCACGGTCAGGGGGCGTCGCGGTGCGCGCCGATGCACGGCCTGGATGATCCGCAGGGTGATCAGGTCTTCGCCGTGGCCGTTGCAGAGAAACAGCAGAGAGCCAGGGGCATGGCTGATACGATCCCCTGATGGGGACAGCTGTTCCCCGGCGGCGGCATGGCCAAGTGGTAAGGCAGAGGATTGCAAATCCTTTATCCCCAGTTCGAATCTGGGTGCCGCCTTTCAATCCTCATCACAGTTGAGCCTCCGCGCTCATGCCGGCAACGTTGCGTGAGTGACTCTCGCAGCCGATGGTCTCTGCATCAATCCAGCAGCGTCCTTGGGCGGTGCGGGTTGCCGGAAGGCCCGTGGGAAGTCCTCGGTCATCAAAGCGGACCCATGACGTGCTGAGCAGAGATGCGCTCCAGCTGCGGCGATCCAAGCGGCAGCCTGAGCGGTCACAGCGGAGCGGACTGTCTTGGTCTCCTTTCAGGCTGACGAAGCTCAGCTGATAGCTCCCCCCTGTTTTCGCATCGTCTCCGATGAAGCGAAGCCTCAGCCCGCTGCTTCCGTTCATCGCGATCTCGAGCCGTTCGCAATCCAAGGATTTGCTGTCGACCACGATGCGGCAGCTTGAAGGCCTGTGTTCCAAGCGGCCAAAGGCCAGGGTTGGGTTGGTCGTTGCTTGCACGGCGAGCAGCAGTGAAGCCATCCACAGCTGGATCATCAGTAATCGCTGTCGGCGACGCACATGCCCAGGCAGCGAATGCCGTTGCTGGCAGTCCTGCGGCAGTGGTTGCAGAGGATGCGTTCCTCGTCTGCAGTCGATCCCTCCGCCCTCTGATCGGTCGATGTCGCAGGTTCCTTGGCGGGGGATGCGGTCATGACGCAGCAGGACGGGACGAAGGCGATCATGGCTGGAAGCAGCATCGCCCCGTTGAACGGCATCGGTTTTGGCACCTGGGCCTGGGGCAACAAGGCGGTCTGGGGATACGACGCCCAGCGGGATGACGCTCGACTTCGCGCCACATTCCGACAAGCCCTCAGTTCGGGGATCAACTTGATCGACACCGCTGATTCCTACGGAACGGGGAGCCTGAATGGACGCAGTGAGGAGCTTCTGGGTGAATTCATTGCCGAGTTGCCAGCCCTGCGGCGATCACAGTTGACGGTGGCCACGAAGTTGGCCCCTTTCCCCTGGCGATGGGGCCGTCGGGGTTTCGATCGCGCTTTCGAGGCCAGTCGAACGCGGCTCAAGGGTCAGCTGCGGCGCGTGCAGTTGCACTGGAGTACAGCGCGGTATGCCCCGTGGCAGGAGGCAGGTCTTCTTGATGGTTTGGCTGATCTTGTGCTGTGTGGCAGGGTCGACGAGCTGGGCCTCTCCAACCTGGGTCCCCAAGGCTTGGCGTTGATTCACGGCCGTCTGGCGAAGCGTGGTGTTCTTCTGCGCAGTGTTCAGGTGCAATGTTCGCTCTTGGCGCCTGCGGATGATCAGCTGCTCGAGTTGATTGCCATCAGCAGGGACCTTGATGTGGAGGTGTTGGCCTATAGCCCCCTGGCCTTCGGCGTTCTTGGCTGTGCTCCCGGTGCTGAAGAGACGTTGCCTGCTACGTGGTTGAGACGCCGCCTGTTTCGGCGACTGCTTCCGGCCAGCCTGGAGCTGCGCGATGAGATGCAGGCCATCGCGATCGAGCGCGGGGCATCGATGGTGCAAGTTGCCTTGAACTGGTGCAGAGCCTTGGGTACGACGCCGATCCCAGGGTTGCGAACACCTGTTCAGGCCATGGATGTTGCCGCTGCGCTGCAGTGGTCGATGTCGATGCAGGAACGCCAGCGGTTGGATGTGGCCCGCTACCGCTGTAGCGAGCGAATGCCCGCCAATCCTTTCCAGAGTCGCTGAGCGATCTGCTCAGGCCTCCGAGGCCGATTCAGGGGCGGGGCTCACCACCACCGGGAGGCTGTCACCGTCATTCCGAATCGGAATGACCTTGTCCTGGGAGGGTTCCAGGGGAGTTGGCGCAGGGGGAGTGTCCTGTTGTTGGGCGCAGGCGGAGAGGGCCTCTTGCAGCAATGAATCAAAGGTTGCCCCGGGCAGTCGATGCCGGGCGACCTCCAGAAAGGTGCGCGGTAGGGATTCGCTGGCGGCGCTCCTCAAAGCAGGGTTGTTCTGCCGGTGCTCCTGCTCGTCCTGTATGGAACGGATGAACCGACGCGTGACGTCGCGTTTGGTGGACGCCTTGATCAGGGTGTCGCGCTCCTGTGGACCGTGACTGAGCTCCTGCTCCATGTCCTGAATCCGCCGTTCGAGGCTTTCCAGAACCTCCTGGGCTTCCTTGCTGATGTGAGCCAGTTGCCCATCCGAAAGGTGCGGCAGGTCGGCTACGAAGACCTTGCCGTGATCCCGGAGTGTGAGGAAGGTTGGTCTTGCGCCCTGCCTGTAACCCTGCTGCCTGTCTTGCCCTGACGGGAAGGGACGCCTAGGTGGAACCGGACCTGCAGACGAACGACGGCGCGTGATGCGCTGGGGCTTATCAAAAGGCATTGAAAAAAGATGTATTGACGCCGCTATCGGGAAAGACCCCGATGTGCTTACCGCAGCCTATTCGATCCCGCTTGGGCTGTCGGTCTGATGCAGGGAACCCGTCTGAAACTGACGCAATCAGGCGGGAACCCCCTCCAGGTGTGGAGTGCTACCAGGGGAGTTGGAGGTCACCCTGCCAATCACCCAGGCCTGCTGTTGCTTGATGCGGCACTGCTCGATCACAGCGTCTTCATTGCCCGCTGGCACCACGAGGCAGAAGCCGATGCCGAGGTTGAACGTGTGCCAGAGGTCCCGTTCAGGAATGTCTCCTGCCTCTTGCAGCCAACGGAACAGGGGCGGTCTCGTCCAGCTGGTGGCGTCGATGCGAGCAGAACAGCCGTCCGGCAGGCACCGCGGCAGGTTTTCCGGTAGCCCTCCGCCGGTGATGTGGGCCATGCCATTGAGGTCGCATCCTCTCTGCAGCAGGTGTTGCACCAGGTCGGCATACAGGGTTGTTGGTGCCAGCAGATCGCGGATCAGCGGTCGCTGGTCGTCGCCATACACGGTGTTTGCGTCTGCGTTGGCCCGTTCCAACACCTTGCGCACCAGGCTGAAGCCATTGCTGTGCACGCCGCTGCTGGCCACGCCAATCACGCTGTCGCCAGGCTGGATTCGCTGGCCGTCAATGAGCTCGTCCTCTTCGACGACAGCCACACAAAAACCAGCGAGGTCGTAGCGCCCCTCGGGGTAAAACCCTGGCATTTCAGCCGTTTCGCCGCCGAGCAGGGCGCAACCGCTTTGCCTGCAGCCATCGGCGATGCCTTCCACAACCTCGGCCATCGCCGACGGCGCCAGCGCGCCGGTGGCCATGTAATCCAGAAAAAAGAGCGGTGCTGCTCCTGAGGTGATCACGTCGTTGACGCACATCGCCACAAGGTCGATGCCCACGCCGTGATGGCTGCCATGTTCCTGAGCCAGTTCCAGTTTGGTTCCAACGCCATCGGTGCCCGAGACCAGCAGAGGCTTGCGAAGCCCTGTTGGAAGGCGCATCAGTCCCCCAAAACCACCAAGGCCACCGATGACCTCCGGTCGGTGGGTGGCTTCCACAGACGCCTTGATGCGCTGCACGAACGCGCGTCCGGCCTCGACATCAACTCCAGCGCTCTTGTAATCCATGGAATGAATCCGGTTCTCTGATCCTGCAATGCCGCGGAGCCTGTGCTGCTTGGGCTGCCGGCACAGCATCTGATTTGCTGCACTTATAGGCAGTTTGCTTACGGCTTATGTATTGGGGCTTGCGTTTCGTCGTCAATCCGCCAGTTGGAGCGGGGATTGACGAAGCGGGAGGGCTTGGGTTGTTGTGCCGGTCGTGGTGATGGGCCCCCGTTTTCATCCTCATTCGTTTTTAGGTTGATCAAGATCTTTTTTGGGGTAGGCCACCCGACGTTCGAAAACTGGACGTTCAGTTTCGAAATCCTTGGGCACGCCGGTCTGCATGCGAGTCCTTCTGACGGTGGCCATGCTCTCCGGAGCGATTTCAGGCAGTGCCGCGCTGTTGCCCGTCGTGGCCAGTGACTTCCTTTCCCTCGATGGGGCAGAGCCGATTGATCCTCTCGATCTGGTGATCGAACCCCCGGCCCCTGAACTTCAGGCAACGCTTTCTTCTGCGGAGGTCAAGTCCGTCGTTGCGCCACCCGCCGCTGAACTCCCTAAGCCGAAGCTGAAGGTCGTTCCTGAGGTGGTGAAGGTCATCACCGGCGAAGCCAGCTGGTACGGACCCGGTTTCTATGGCAACCGCACTGCCAATGGTGAGGTCTATAAGCCCGGCACGATGACTGCTGCGCATCGCACGCTTCCCTTTGGAACGAAAGTGCGCGTCACCAACCTCTGGAATGGCCGCACGGCCGTGATTCGCATCAATGACCGCGGGCCTTTTGTGCATCACCGGGTGATCGACCTTGGCCATGGAGCAGCTTCAGATCTTGGCTTGGTCGCCTCTGGAATCGCCCAGGTCAAGCTTGAGGTGTTGCGCTGAGCCTCGTTGTTCTTCCAACGCAGGTTGAGCTGGAGCGCTTCCGGGCCAGCCTCAGGGGACCGCTGCAATTCGTCCCCACGATGGGCGGCCTGCATGAGGGCCACGGTGAATTGATACGCCTGGCCTCAGAGCGGGGTCCGGTTCTGGTGAGTGTGTTCGTCAATCCACTCCAATTCGGGCCTACGGAAGATTTTGATCGCTATCCGCGAACGCTTGAAGCAGATCGGGTCTTGGCCCAACGGTGTGGGGCTGATGCCCTATGGGCGCCGGCTGTCGATGCGGTCTATCCCGGTGGATTCGCGTCAGCGGTGTCGCGCTCAGCACCTGCAGACCTACAGGCCCACCTTTGTGGAGCCTCCCGTCCAGGTCATTTTGATGGTGTGGTCACGGTCGTGTCCCGGCTCCTTCAGCTCGTGGCGCCGGACTGTCTTTGGCTGGGCGAAAAGGATTGGCAACAGCTGGTGATCCTGCGCCGGTTGGTGGCTGATCTTGATGTGGACGTGGCGGTGCGGGGCGTTCCGACCGTTCGTGAACCCGACGGTCTGGCCTTGAGTTCTCGCAACCAATACCTCTCTTCTGCTGATCGGGCTCGAGCCGCTGCTCTGCCGGCGGCGTTGCGCCGTGCCGACCTAAACGATCCCGAGGCCTCGGTGCGTAGGAGTCTCCATGAAGCAGGGCTTGAGGTGGACTATGTAGAGAGGGTCGATCCCTTCACGCTTCAGCCCTGTGGCTCTGCAACAGCCATCTCGCTGTTGGCCGCGGCGGTGCGTTGCGGGACGACCCGTTTGATCGATCACGTCTTCCTGATGACCCGCCAGCCTCTTGTTGCCATCGATGGCCCTGCCGGTGCTGGCAAAAGCACCGTGACTCGGGCCTTTGCTGAGCGGATGGGGCTGGTTTACCTCGACACCGGTGCGATGTATCGGTCGGTGACCTGGTTGGTGCAACAGAACGGTGTGGACCCCCAGGACGCGGCGTCGATTGCACCGCTGTTGAAGGACCTCGACCTTCAGCTGCGATCGCTGCCCGGTGGCGGCCAGCAGGTGTTGGTAAATGGGCAGGACGTAAGTGACGCGATTCGCTCGCCGGAGGTCACCGCGTCGGTTTCGGCAGTGGCCGCCCACCGTTGCGTCAGGCAAGCGCTGACCGCTCAACAGAAAGCAATGGGTGCCAAGGGTGGCTTGGTGGCAGAAGGTCGCGACATCGGCACCGCTGTTTTCCCGGACGCTGATCTGAAGGTGTTCCTCACGGCCACGGTGGGCGAACGGGCCCGGCGCCGTGCTCTGGATCTGGAGCAGCGGGGCTTCCCGGTGCCAGAGCGATCTGAGCTCGAAGCACAGATCGCTGAACGGGATCACCTCGACAGCACCCGTGAGGAGGCTCCTCTGGTGCAGGCGGACGATGCCGTTGAGCTCGTGACCGATGGCATGAGCATCGAGGCTGTGATCGATGCCCTGGTGGGGCAGTTCCGGTCTCGGGTGGCTGAAGAAGCCTGGCCTACGCCGGCGGGCTGAGCTCGTCGAGCAGGTTGGCGCAGGCATCCTCGAGCAGGTCGAGCACATGCTCGAAGCCCGCCTCGCCCCCGTAATAGGGATCCGGTACTTCCGTTTCTGAGAACCGGCGGGCGTAGCTGAGCATGGGCTTGATGCTGGCCGTTGCTCGGGGCCCGGCTTCGCGAGCCAGTCCCTGGACGGCCGCGAGATTCTCGTCGTCCATGGTCAGCACCAGATCGAAACTCGAGAAATCGTCGAGGCTGATCTGTCGTGCGCGGCTGGGCAGCTGAATGCCGCGACGGTTGGCGGCAGCCTGCATGCGTCGGTCTGCCGGGTTGCCCACATGCCATCCGCCCGTTCCGGCGGAATCCACCACGAACTGATCACTGAGGCCACGCTCTTCAAGCAGATGCAGGAAGACGCCTTCGGCTGCTGGTGAGCGGCAGATGTTGCCAAGGCAGACGAACAACAGTTTCTGGGTCATCCGGCGTTGAGGCGTTGGAGGGCTTTCAGGGCCCGCAGCTGCACCACCCTGACACCTTCCGCATCGGATGCGAGCTGGTTCAGTGCGGCCCGGCCCTGTTCGGCGAGGTGCGCTGACACAGCAGCGCTGTTCAATCGTTGCTCGAGTCCGTAGGCCGCTGCGTAACGCACCACCCACTCGTCGTCTCGCACGGCTTTGAGCAGTCCCTCGAAACAGCGCACAAGCTGATCGTGCGCTGCATCTTCACTGAGCTCCAAGTCCGCCAGGCCACGGGTTGCGGAGCGCCGCACGCTCGGAGCGATGTCGGCCTCAAGGGCATGCTCCAGGAGGTCAAGACCCCGTGGATCTCGCAATGCGGCAATCACCTTCACCACCCAGGCCCGTGCGCCGTAATTGCGGGCATCCAGGCTCACCAGAAGGATGGGAATGGTGTCCCTTCCCAGTTGAATCAGCCCCTGTGTTGCCACGGCTGCCACCGCTGGATTGTTGAACCCCAGCACCTTCACGAGCGGCTTGGCGGCCTCCAGGTCGTTCAGTGCACAAAGGGCTTGCGTTGCTTTGACCAGCTCAGGAGTGCTGGTGGCCCGCTCGAGCGTCTGAAGCGCCTGGTCCAATGCTGTGTTGGTCATCAGAGCAGTCCGTCCATTGCGTCGAGAACGTCATTGGGGTCGACGTTGCGTTCCGCCACCTCTCGGAGTGCAACCAACTTGAGGCTGGGTTCCACTGCAGCCGTGCGGATCGAGGGCACGGCGGCGAGCCAGCCGGTGGCGCCGAGGTCGAGCAGCGCGCCGCGGCGCACCAGGGGTTCTGGATGGTTCAGCAGCTTTTTCAGTTCCATCCCCCATTGATCAAGACCGGTCAGCTGCAGCAATGCTCGGCAGGCCGCTGAACGGATCAAGGGCCGAGGGTGCTCCGTGAACGGATGAATCACAGCGAGATTGCTACTGCTGCCATCACCGATGTCACCCAGGGCTTCCAGCAACGCTTCACAGGGTTCATTGAGCAAGGGGGATGAGGGTTGCTCAGCTCCTGCTCCCTCCAATCCACTGGCCAGCAAGGCGCGGATGCCCTCAACAGCCCCACAGCTGCCCATGGCACCAAGCGTGCGGACCACCTCCTCTCGCACGGTGTAATCGTTGGAGTGCAGTAGCGCCAGAAGAGGTTGTTCCGCTCTCATGTCCCTGAGTAGACCTAGAGCACGGATTGCGTTGAGAGCGACACCGCGCTGTTCTGGATCAATCGGCGTGGCATCCAGTGCTTCAAGAGCTCTGAGCAGAAGAGGGATGGCATCAGGATGCTGGCTGCGCATTTTTCCGAGCCACCAAGCGGCGTAGTACTGCGCCGAAGGGTCCTCCGTCTGGCGGAGGTTTTGGATCACCTGCGTTTCACTCAGCGGTTCCATCACACCCAGGCCGATGCCATGTCGGCTGTCCAGCTTTCAGTTCGTTTGAACCGGAACGGTCCCGCCACCGAGCCCCAGCAACGCTCATTGGTTTCCGGGTCATGACCGCGATCTAGGGTCGCAAGGGAGTCTCCCTGCAAGTGAAAGCTGCTCACCAGCACGGTGTCTTTGCCATTCCGTTGCACGATGCATTTGCAGCCTGGTTCCATGGCGCCGTGGTAGCCGTCTGGCTGTTCGAGCACTTGGTAATGGCACTGATCCAGGCTGATCAGGTCGCTGTCCTGAATGGCAAGGCGCAGTTGCGGATCAAACGTGGCTCCGGCGAAGCGTTCCGGATCGCGGAAGATGTGATTCCAGAGCTTGATGGCGCCGGAGGCCTGCTCTTCAGCGCGGATCATGCGCAACCGATAGGGATGCTTGGGATCAACGGCATAGGTCTGTTCGAGCAGGATCGATCCTGGATGGAGCTGTATGAGCGGGCGATACCTCAGAAAAATGTGGGCATAGAGGGGTGGGTTGTCGAAGGCTTGCTGCTGGTTGCTGTATTCGCCGCAGAGCAGGTTGAGAAAACGCCGAACGTTGGGGGTGATCACAGCGCTCTGATGGGGCCGAAAAAGAACAATAAAAAAAGCCCCCCGAGGGGGGCTTGGAACGCAACGTCAGCTGATCAGATCAGGGCGTTGATGGCGTAATCGATGTAGCTGTTGGCTTCGGTAGCAGCGTCGCCGCTGAGGCCGTGGTTGGCCTTGATGTGCTTCAGAGCTTCCACGTACCAGGAGGGGGAGAGCTCGAAAGTGCGGTTGATCTCGTCCAGACCGGCGATCAGGTAGTCGTCCATGGGGCCGGTACCACCAGCGACCAGGCAGTAAGTGATCATGCGCAGGTAGTAGCCCACGTCACGGGAGCACTTGGCTTTGCCTTCGGGGGTGGCTGAATAGTTCGGCCCAGCCATCTGGGTGGTGTAGGGGAACTTGGTGTAAACGGCTTGAGCCGCTCCGTTCACCAGAGAATCAGCCTTGCTGGTGAGGGCCTTGGCAGCTTCGAGGCTGGCCTTGGCGCGGTTGAAACGACCGGAGGCAGCTTGAACCTCGGTGTTGCTCAGGAAACGTCCCTGAGAATCAGCTGCTGCAACAGCTTCGGTGAGAGGGGTTTTCATTGGTTAGGAGAAGTAAGACGTCGAATCAACGCGTCGATCAGGCGACGGAAGCTGCGGCTTTGTCGAAGTAGGTGCCGATTTCGCTGCTCAGGGAGGCACAGTCACCAGCTGTGATGCCAGCTTTGTCGTTGACGAGTGCCAGAGCGGCTTCCTTCATCAGGTTCACTCCGGCGGCGACAGAAGCACCGGGAGTGCCGAGGGCCAGGTAGGTCTCGCGAAGGCCATTCAGGCAGCGGTCTTCCATCACGGAAGAATCACCGGTGAAAGCGGAGTAGGTGACGTAACGCAGGATGATCTCCATGTCGCGCAGGCAAGCAGCCATACGACGGGAGGTGTAAGCGTTACCGCCGGGGGAAATCAGAGAAGGCTGTTGTGCAAACAGCTGACGAGCGGCCGAAGCAACGATGCTGGAGGCGTTGCTGGAGATGCGGTTAACGGCATCCAGACGCTTGTTGCTGTCGGAAACCATGGCAGCGAGGGCGTCGATCTCGCTGGTGCTGATGAATTGTCCCCGGGCATCGGCCTGGGCGACAACCTTGGTGAAGGCGTCGAACATGGTTGTTGTTCCTGTGAACTACGTCTGGAGCGGGAATCTCAGACTTGAAAGGGATGATTGAAGGCTATTGCCTCCATCCCGTCGCCCGCGATTCTGGCCAACAGCTCGGGAGCGTCCCGAAAGCTGTTCATAATGCTTAACTCCCTTGCGGCGACAAGGAAGTGGCGGTGGCTTCTTCGAGGTCAAACAGCACGTCGTGGATGTACGACTCCGTCCATTCACTGCCGTAAAAGCGCGTCAACATGCCGCGGGCTGGATCTTTCTCGGCGCGGTAGGCCGTGTAGCGCTTCTGGCCTGAGAGCAGGTGTGCAGCACGCTCATGGTCAACGGGCTGCGCCTCCTCCACCAACGCTAGGTAGAGCTGGAGGTAGTCCGCAAAAGCCGGACGGATCACGCGGTCAATCAGCGCATCGCCTTCCTCCCCAAGCGGGATCCTGGTCCAGAGAAAAGCAGGTGAGAAATAGGGCTGTGCTTCTTCAGGAATGGGCCCCCCATCGGGGAGTTCGGCGCGCCAGCGCTCGAATAGCGGCATTAGCCGCTGCCAAACCGGGCCCGTGTGATCGGGATCTGTCTTGTCGACAGGCTGCAAATCCAGAGCGAGCAGGTGCCCGTTGGGCAGTGTTACCAGATCGGCTCCGAAGAAAGGAAGATCAAAACGACTGCTGGGGTTGATCACGAAGTTGAGCACCGATGCAGCCGCACCAGCCTCAACGCAGGCACAGCGCACTTGGCGCAGCTTTTCTGTTGAACAGGCCCAAGTTGCAGTGCTGACCGGCACTGGTTTCGCCTTGGATCCTGTGCTGCCCTCTTTCTGCAGAAATCGTTCCGCAATTGGATAAGGATCCGGCTGCAGAGAGCTCAGTGCCGCAACTGCGGTGTCGAGAAAAGGCTGCCAGCGCCAACCTGGGATCTTGACAGGATCAAGACTCGTCGTGCGGAGAGGGAGGGTCATTTGGGCTGGCTGGCGGGGAAGAGAAATTCGTGCAGGAAACGATCAGACCATTCACTTCCGAAATGGCTGGTAAATAGGCCGTGTGCAGGATCTCTCTCTGCACTGTAAATATCATAATTTTTCTGAAGTTCTTCCACTTCCATGGGATTAATGGAAGAAGGGGTTTTAACTGCCTCGTCGTGTAAATCCCAGTAGGTTTTTAGAAAAGCGCTGAAAGCTGGGGGTAGCGACGATGTCGCCTGTTCTGCTCCGCCCCGGCAGAACAGCAGCCATGAGGAAAAGTATTGATTTGGATCAAAGGAACGCATGGTCTCTTCACCATTGAGATCCGGAAATTGAGCGTTGAGTGACTTCAGTCCATCGAAGTAGCGCTCCAAATAGTCCTTGTCTTGAACAAGTGGTTGGAAATCAAGAACAGCAACCAACTTCTGCTTGGCACCGAACCAGAGCAGATCAACTCCCATCAATGGATGGTCGTAGGTGTAGTCGGGATAGGCAACGGAATTCAGGACCTGCAAGCTGTCACCAGCATCCAACCGGGTAACGCGCCACCTCCGAAAGCCAGGCACGTCCCAAAGCCAGCTCTTGATGGTGCTAGAGCGTTTGGATGATTGATTGTGCTCAAGTCCATGAGGAACATCAACGGGTACTGCGCCCCGGGCTTTGATTCCTGAAAGCAACTCCTCAAGAAATGGATCAAACATGGTGATCAGTTGTTACCTGTTGAAGACGCCATGGCCAATTGTTGTGCCCGCTGGGTGATATCTGAAATTTCGGCATCAGTAGGGCACCGAAACTCGGTGCAGTATGTGGTCATTGCAACGCCATCCAAGCACTGAACAGAACTCACTCTCATTCTGATTTGATCGGTCACAAACCAACAGCGTTCAATGCCAATATTGGTGTCGTATCGCGTCGTGATCGTCACGACGCCGTCGTCTGCGAAGCTGTATGTGCTTAAAACAGATTGCTTTTCAACATATCCAACATCTCGAAGTAGAAATCCCTTTCGGGGATCTTCATGGTCAGGAACGTCAATGACCACTGCAGCGTAATCATCGTTACGAACGCCTTTCTTGATATTGCTTTCCCACCAAAATCGTGCTCCGCCTGAGCTGTCTTCGGTTTTAATGTTCAAAGAGTTGCAGATTTTGGTGACGACTGGGTCATCTGCATTGAATGGTTCAATGACCAGATTGGAATCCGCAGCTTCGTCATCCTGATAGTCGTGATGATGAACAGCACGCCTGTTTAACCAAGTTCCGCGGCTGGCTTCAAAGAAATCCGCCATTGTCATCGGCGGGGAAAGGGTCTGCACCATTGGTTTGCGCTTTGAAGAAAGTTAATTAATACAGGCGAACCGGTAAAGTGTTGTTTTGGCGCTTCAAGACTGACTCTGTTGTGCATTTTTCTGTGCAACCAGCTGTGACATCACCTCGTCGAGTCTTTGAAGCTCTGGATGTGCTGCAACAGTGGCGTCAATCTTTTTCTGCGATAAGCGCAGTTTTTTGCCCAAGCCAACTACATCTTGAAACAGTCTTTCCCTGTAGGCAGCTAATTCATCGATGGACTCTTGCAACTCTTCGAGGGTAGGTAAATCGGAGGCTGCGTTGTCCATGAAGTTCTGATTGAGCCAGAGGATCCTAAGCCTGTCAGATGCCTGCCCAAGGCTTTTGTGAACCTTTGCTCGGGTTTGCGTCAATAAAGGAGAGATTGCTCTCGGATTGGCCTAATTCCTAGGGCGCCACCGGGGTATTTGGCCCAAGGTGACAAACTTTTGCGTAAAGGGGGCTGTTTGACGAACCCTGCTGGTAACTGAGTTTAGCCTGGGTCAGCGCTTCCACCACCCTTGGGTTTCCGGGCTTCTAAGGCCTGTTCACCCGGCGGTTTCCGAAGCACTGCATCCCCAAAACTGTCTGGCCCCCAATGCTCGACGCATTCTCCCGCACAGTCGTCAGCGCTGACGCCAAAACTGCACCTGTTGGTGGTAGTGATCTCGCTAGCCTCCGCTCCTATGTGCAAGATGGCAACAAGCGTTTGGACGCTGTGAATGCCATTACTTCCAACGCCTACTGCATCGTCTCTGATGCAGTAACCGGCATGATCTGCGAAAACACAGGTCTGATCCAGGCTGGCGGCAACTGCTATCCCACCCGTCGGATGGCTGCTTGCCTTCGCGATGGTGAGATTGTGCTTCGCTACATCAGCTATGCACTGCTGGCTGGTGACGCTTCCGTGCTGGATGACCGTTGCCTGAATGGCCTCAAGGAAACCTATATCGCTCTAGGTGTTCCTACTCAGTCTGCTGCCCGTGCGGTCGCGATCATGAAATCCGCTGCTACGGCTCTGATTGGTCAGACCAACTCTCCTGCCAGCGGTGGTGCTAAGTACCGCAAGATGGAAACCACTCAGGGCGACTGCTCTGCACTGGTGGCTGAAGCAGGTTCTTACTTCGATCGTGTGATTGGCGCAATCAGCTGATCTCCAGACGATCAAGTCTTCTCTCCTTACCTTCTCAGCACCTTTTACCTAAGGATCTCAAATGAAATCCGTCGTCACCACTGTTGTGACCGCAGCTGATGCAGCCGGTCGCTTCCCTTCCCAGAACGATCTTGAGGCTGTTCAGGGCAACATTCAGCGTGCAGCTGCACGTCTGGAAGCTGCCGAAAAGCTGGCCGCCGGTCTGGACAACGTCACCCGCGAAGCAGGTGATGCTTGCTTCAATAAGTACGCCTATCTGCGGCAACCCGGTGAAGCCGGTGATAGCCAAGTGAAGGTCGACAAGTGCTACCGCGACCTCGGTCACTACCTGCGCTTGATCAACTACTGTCTCATCGTGGGTGGTACTGGTCCTCTCGATGAGTGGGGTATTGCAGGAGCACGTGAGGTGTACCGCACCTTGGGTCTTCCCACCAACGCCTACATCGAAGCTCTGACTTACACTCGCGATCGTGCTTGCGCTCCTCGCGACATGAGCCCTCAGGCTCTTAACGAGTTCAAGAGCTATCTTGATTACGCGATCAACGCTCTGTCTTGATCAATTCGAGATTTTAGGGAAAGGGGGGAGCAGTCGCTCCCCCCTTTTTTTGTGTCAGCCAGATGGAAGACCACTGATCATCCATCACAGACAAGCTGAAATTCCATTAGATTCACAAGAGGTGTATTTTTTTTGATGACGACGTTTGTTCTGTCTCATAACTTACAGGTTCAATCAGATCTCGTACCTGCATTGAATTTTGAACTACTTGCTCAAGAACTTAAATCTCTTTCGAAAAATATTTCTTCAACGGTGGTTTTAAATCATCCTCATTGGAAACTCTCTATATCATCTGATTTGTCTCCGCAAGATATGGCTGTTGATTTGGTGCAAACGTGGTCTGAACACCGTCGTCAACTCGGACACGACATGAACCACGTTGTCCTGGCACTTGGTGGAAGGAAAGATTCCCAAGCTTCTCCTGGAGCTCCACTCCAGGAGGGATATTGGGGTGTTGATTTGGTTGAAACGCCTGATGAAAGCACTTTTCTTCAAGCGATCAACTGGGAAGCTCTTAAGGCTGGACGACCCGAAGATGCGATTTTTGAAGTCTCTTCGAGAGCCTCATAGATCTTTATCAGGCTTGTTTCCGCCGATTCCTACGGCGGCTAGAGGTACTTTTACGTTTGTTGGCCTCTGGCTTGTCTGAGTCTGCTTTTTCTTTCTTATTAGAACTGGTTTCTTTTTGGGGTGTTAATTTCTCTACTAGTTTCCGAACCTTGGATGTCGACGGTTGCTTTTTAGGCGCTGGTATCGAAGGCTGATCCGCTGCGCTCCAGCCAACAGATGTTATTGGTGTATTGCAACTTCTAAAGGATTTCATCCATTGCGCCATGAACCGGGTGTCCACGCAAACTGTGTGGGAAGTTGAGGGCCTGCAGCCGTCCATCACACCAGTGGAAACATGGATCAATCGTCCGGGGAAAGGTCCCATATTTTTTGTAGTGGCTCAGAAGAATTTTGCCTCCGGTGTCGTCTGATGGCAAGCTTGCTATTACTTTCTTATTCCAGCAGGCCCCATTGAATTACGCACCTCAAGTAGAATCATCAGAATGTTGACCGTTACTGATGACTGGTCTTTTCGATAATATTCATGTTGGCTTGGATCAACAGGGAGCAATTGATATCTTGTCTAAAGAAGTAAGTATTCTCGAGAGTGAGAGTGATTATTATATGGCTATTTCTCATTTGATTAATTTTCCTGGCCCAAAAACAAGCCAAGCTTTATTGGCATTTCTGGATAAGTGTTCTGCGGATGTACCTGTAGGTCTTGCACAACGAAAGGCTGTAGAAGTTCTTGCGCGATTAGGGGTTGCAGAGGCTACGTCCAAAATTGCAAGTTTTTTAAGTAGCTCTGATGTGTATATGGTTGAGAATGCTGCTTGGGCATTATCTCATTTGAACTGTCAAGATCCTGAAGTGCACCAACATATGATCGATTTGTTAGATGATGCTAGCCAGAATCAAAGAGTCCTAATTCAAAGTCTCTCAAAGCTTTCTGTTAAAGCAGCAATTTCGACTATTTCAGTACACACAGCCCATGAAAAGGCTTCGGTCCGTGGTGCTGCCATCGCTGCCATGATTCATTTATCTGGTGATCAATCCCATCTGGCTGATCTTTCAGATCATTTGTATGACGCCAATCAAATGGATCGCCAGTCGGCAGTGCAGGATGTGATCGATGCGAATGCTGTTGAGCTTTTGTCTGATTTGATGCAAGCACCAATCTCGCCTGCGTTCCGGATGCGAGCCGTGAGATCTCTCTTGAATAACCCGTCCAATAAACTCTCAGACAATGATTCACTATCAGCGGTAGATCAAGTTTTGCTTGACGACCCTCGTTTGATCACTGTCCTTCATCATTACGGCGATCCTTTGCCTACAAAGCTACTGATTGACGGATTGTTCCACCCCGATTTTAGTCGTTGCTATCTTGCGATGCAGGCACTCATAAAATGTGATGCCCAAGAGATTTGGAGAGCTATTGAGAATTGCTGGCAAGATAAAGCCCACAATGACTATGGTGCACACTATTTTTTGATGCGATTGTTTGGCCTTGTTGAAGGTTGGACAGACGAAGCATTGCTTGATATTCGCAAAATTCTCTCAGATGCTATTACAGATAAGCGTCCTCAATTTAGAAAATCACCCCCAGCTGCTTTGCTGTCATTTGCCAAGCTATTTCCTGGCCAATACGATTGTTTTCTGGATAATTGTTTGTCTTTAGAAAACAACCTTGGTTGGGATATGCGTTATGTAGCTCTCCTCTTGATCCAATCTGATCAGAGTGAGCATCTTCAACTTCGATATCAACGTCAACTACAACAGCTTGTCGAATCCGATGGCGACAGTTTGCTGCAGCTAAAAGCACAGAGCATTCTGGATCGTGGTTGAGAACTAAGTGGTAAATCTTCATGCCCCATCACTTGAAATGCTAATATTGAACAATATTGATTTAGTCTTTTAAATGAGCGGCGATTCGAACATTCCTTCAGTTGATGCATTGTTTGAAGATCTAATGCATCCGAACCCTAGGATTCAAGAAGAAGCTTGTTTGATTCTTTCTGAGAACTATCGGGAAGAGGCGTTGCCAAGATTATTAGATCTCTTCTGTCATCATGATCCTAAAGTCTATAGAGCGGCTGTTAAAGGTGTTGGTTTTTTTGGGAGCTCTGCGTTTGATCCCTTGATCGAACTTTATGCAACAACAGAGAATCAAACTGCAAGACGTTGCTGCCCTAAGGCCTTTGTGCAGGTGTTCAAAAACTTCCCAGATCAGCCGTTTCCTGATTCAGTCATGCAAATGCTGGAACAAGGAATCGACGATTCCGATATGGTTGTAGTGCAGGGTGCACTGATGTGTCTTGGTCAGATCGGTAAGCAAAAATTTAAGTCTGAAGAGGCAATCCAAATTTTGGCCAAGTCTCTCAGCAGCCAAAATGTTGCTTTAATCTTCAGTGCATCTCAGGCTCTTGCCGATATTCCCAATCCTTTAGCAGAAGATGCTTTACGGTTACTGCAGAACAATAATACGGATCCTTTGATTCAGGAGGCTGCACAGTCTGCATTGGCACGACTTCAGAATCTACTCAACTCAAAGAGTTAGATGTTCCTTCATCGAGGTACAGTTTCTACTCCTTCGTAATAGCCTCCAGCGCGGAAGTCAAAACGTTCTACTTTGTCTTCTTTAGCACAAGTCGTCTGCGAATAATGTAGCAGTGTGCTGAATCCTTCCGGCACCATTTTGGGGCATAGTCTTCCGACATCATTGGCAAATGGGCAGAAGTACACCCCTGCCCATCGATTAAGAAAACGCCCTTTTATTTCATCAGAAAAGATAAATCCATGTTGATCAGCGAGCTTGAGGATCTCCTCGGGCTCAGCTTCTTTGAACAGGGATCTGAACGACAGGTCTTCTTCTAGAACCTGAAGGAAGCGTATGAATTCAGCACGTGACATGATGAACCAGCGGCATATCCATATTTTATCAGCAACTATCCGCTTCTTATCAGCGTCTTGTTACTTATTTATGTCTCAGTAGGCCACCAATAATTTTATATGGCAGCGTACTTTTCCTGTGCTGATCTTATGTGGATAAAGAATTGAACCGGTCACAATTTGATGATTGGATAAATCGTCATTAGCTCGAATTTAATCAACGACTACTTGTTAACTCTTGATTAGTTGTAGTGGTTTATTGTTCTTAAAATAGATGTCCACTAATTATCAATCTCTCTGCCGTGAGGGTCACTTCTTATCAAATCAGATTTGCCGATCAATTTTTCTGTAAAAATTGAATATACGCATATTGCATGGTGCCAAGTTCACAGCGATTTGATAATTTGTTTTCATGGATGGGTGAACAGCAAGCAATTGAGTTGCTTTCGCAAAATGTTAGTACTCTTGATAATCCTGGTATTAAATATATAGCTGCAACACGGTTGGGAGCTTGTTCTTCACGAGATTCTCTGGATGCATTAGTTGTAGCGGCTACCGGGGATAGAGATAATATCTTCGATTCCATTACGCGTCGTAAGTCCATTGAAGCGCTAGGGCGTCGTCGCGACCTTAGTACTCTGCCAACCATTTATGAAGCTATGCATAGCAAGGATGAGCAGACGATTGTGAATTCAGTAGATACGCTGATTAATTTTGGCATACCTCTTGATGCTCAGTTTAAATCATCTCTTTTGAAGATTATTCAAGATGGCTCCGATGTACTCAAGCGTGTTGCCATTCAATGTTTCACGCGTTTAGAGATGCATGAGTGTAATGGCATTATTCACGAGCAAGAGAGCAATCCAAATATATTGGTTAATGGCGCATCAATCGCTTATTCAATAAGGGTTGAAGATGACAAGCGTAAATTGCATATTCTTGAAAATCACCTCAACGATTTGAATGTCATACATCGACGTTCATCCGTCATTGATATTGGTGACGCTGGAGACCCTTCTCTTTTGTCAAGTATTTCGAAAGCAGCGGTGTCAATGCCGTTGAGAGCTAAAAGTGCGTTCAAGATGACTTCTAAAATTAAAACTAGATCGCAAAAAACATTAATCAATCAAATGTTGAAGGATGATTCTCGACATTTGTATTTTACGCAGAAATTTGATGCACCAAATGATTTAGAAAAAGTTTGCGATTTCCTTAAGCATAGAGATGAGGAGCGCCAGTACTTTGGTGCTAAGGCCTTATTCAGTTGGCCAGCTTCAACTGTAACTGACGCAATTAAGACTATTTGGGACAATCATGGCTCTGATTATGGTGTTCACTATCAAGTAAATTGTTTGGTGTCTCAACTTGGCTTAACAGAATTGTCTTACATAATCAAGGAATCATTATTGGAGCCAGCTCCGCAATATGCAAAATCAAAAATTGCAGCGACTTGGGGATGTTTAAACTTGGGTTTGTTGGAATGTCGTGCTGACATTGAGAATTTGTTGATGACATCTACTTGGGAGCCCCTTCGATGGACATGTGCAGAGGTTTTGCGTAAGTTGTAAAGACTATTGCTCTTTGCCATTCGTTTGTTTACATAGTTAATTTATATCTTCTCGACTTTTCGATGGTCTGACTTGGAAGTTCTCCGAATGCAGTGTAATAGCGCCGTGCATATCTCCCTTGATGTTTAAACCCATATTTAATTGCAATATCTCGAATTGAATATAGATTTAATTTCCGACGAGCGTCTTGGTTAAGCATAATTCTTCTGGATTCCTCAAGTCTAATTTGTGTCATCAATTCAATGATTCCCATTCCAAAGTACTCCTGACATATACGATATAATGATGCTTGACTTGTATTTATATACTTGCAAACTTCAAGCAGTGACAGAGGGGATTCCATGCTCTTCTCACTATGCGCAAGATCAATGATTTCTCTTAATTGATCGATATGTTTTGGATCTTGACTGTTTTGCTCAGTCATTGGCTCTTCTAGGCATGCGATTACAAGATCAAAATATTTTTCTGGGCTCTGAATTCCAGTAGCTACTTCTCTGGCAGCTAATCTCTTAAGTTGATTTAGAGCTTTATTATTGCAAAAAATCCCTTGATCACCCGTGAGTCGTTCTAGTCCATCATATGCTTTGCAATTTTCGAGTAATTCAAATAGGAGCTGCTTTTCAAGCATGCAACCAGTGCTAGAGCATTCGTTATTATATTTTCCCCATGCATTTCCTGGTACTGAATTAATCGTGCCAAATCCAGCCAGGCTATTTTTTGTCATCTTAAATCCATCGCAATAGCCAAAGACTCCTTGAGTATTCGCTTTTGGCGTAATCCAATTAAAATCAATAGTTATACCATTGCCCCAACCCTCGTATAATAATGTTTTGCTTGCAGATATTTCTGCGAGTGTGACTTTATTAGCATTTGCTGCTTGCATAGTATAGAAACCACTGCCACCTTCCAGTTGCGTTATTTTTGTAAGCTGCCCGAGTTTTGCAAGCTCTTCAGAGAGCTCAAGTGGATCACGATATTCAATAGAAGTTTTCATATATTACTCTCCCTGCCATGCACTAAATGAATATAAATTCTTATTGGATCTATCTATTGTTTGGCTGGGTGATTCTCCAAAATATGTGGAGTAGGAGGCTTCAAATTTTTTCCAGTTCTTAAAACCGTAGTAAAGTGCTGTTCTCTTTTTTGTAAACTCTTTGAGACCTGTTGAGGAATGTGGGGTTAAAAAAGCCTTGCGGGTCTGTTCCAGGCGTACTCTTCTTACAAGCTCAATTACATCCATATTAAAGATCTTTCGGCATATAGTATTGAGAGACTCTGTTTTTGAATTCAAGTATTCAGTAATTTCGTCAAGTGTTATTGGTGGCATTCCAGCCCTATCTTCGTGAATTAGTTTAACCATGTCTTCTATTAGATCAGTTGACTCGCATCGATGTGCATCATAGGTTGATTCATTATTTTCGTTGTCTAGGAATATGATTGCTAGATCGTAAAATGAATTTGGTTTTGTTGATGGATGGCCATTAAAATGTCGGTTAAATAATTTTTTGAGCTGAGCACTTGCATGATCATGCGAGTCAATTCCAATGCATTCCTCAAGCCTCCCATAGGCATTAAATGCATTCAATTTGTTGATTCTTTCTTGTAATTTATTCCATTTCAGGCTCATGCAGCACAGCTCTTCGTTTGCTCCAACAATGTCCCAGATATTTCCTCCTGTTTTGTTGATCCGATTGAAGCCAGCAATGCTATTTCTTGTCATATGGTGGCCGCTAATGATTGTCTGTGCCTCCGTATCATTTTTCGGTAATGTGTCTAGCCAGCAGAATGATACTGATTTCGTGTTGGCTTCTTCCTCGTAGAGCAGAGTTTGGTTCGATTTAAAAATTTCAAGATGCACATCTTGAATTGGTGAGCAAGTGGTCTTCGTTTCGAGAAGGCCGGTGCTTAACTGAGTTACATTGCATCCGAAGCTAGATGTTGAGTGATATTCTTCAAAATGTGCCCTGCAAAACTCTTCCATCTCGAGCGTGTCTGAAAAAATATAATTGCGCGATCGTTTTTTTCGCAAACTTCTTCTGCGTGTTTCTATACTTTATTGTTTTTCGTCGATTGCGTGTAAGAAGCTTAATATTTTTCTGAATTATTGATTTTTATTTTTTTGCTATCCACTTCCTATCATGTCGCCTGACCTTTCTTGACTTTGTGTTAAAGCCGAGACATGATTTGCTCGTCTGAGTATTCTTCTGAGCTGTTTTCCTAAAAGCCCTATTCGCTTTCCTGCTTCTCCTCTAAATCTCTACTTAGTATGTTAATGGCAACGTTGAATACCGCTTGAACCGACTTATCTTTTTCTGTTGATTTTGCTGCTTCTATGCTTTCTATGGTGTTAAATGCTTCAAGCTTCATTAGTGCCATTGCTGTATTTTTGCGCACCTGAGTGTCTTGATCGACTAGCTTTCTGCTCAGCACATTTTCAACATCTTCGGCATCACATGATTTTCCGATAAGGGTTACTGCTTCTGCTCTGACCTCTGCTGAGCTGTCATCGAGCGCTTGAAATACTCTGTTTTTTGCCCGCAGATCATCACTCTTCTGTATTTGATCTCCCAAGGCTGAAATTGCGGCAACACGAACTTCAGCCACGTCTGAATCCGCAGCCTCGAGCAATGCCTCAGGTGCTTTGGCACCGATGAAACTTAGCGCAAGGTTGATCAAGCCAACCTGAAATGGTGTGCAGTCTGGATTTTTAAGGATTCCAAGCAGTGAATCCATGGCATCCGGCCCAATGGTTGCCATCGCTCCAGCAGATGAACCGAGAACAACTGGGTCATCATCTTCTAAAAAGGCTTCAAGCAGATAAGGCAATGCGTCCTTGTTGCCAATCAAATTGAGTGTTTTGGCTGATGCTCGTCTTACGATCACATTTTGGTGCTGGCGAAGTGCTTTACACAGAATGGGCAGAGCTTCATCACCTATCGCCCCAAGACTTTTAGCAAAGGTGAGTCGTAAAGCGCCTCTCGCATCCCCAAGTCCGGCGACCATACGATTAAGTGACTCGGCATCAGATCTTGGGATCTCACCTTCGCTTAATTTTGCACTGAGCTCATCAGCGAGTTGGAGAGCTTCTTCTTCCGTGAGTTGGCTTTCGCTGATTGATGAGATATCGGTGAAATCCTGGAGCACAGTGGACGTCCAACTTCGTTGAGTCGCAATCTAAGCGACTCTGATCAGGCACCTACCGGCTTGTGGGGCTTTGCAGTGTCGCTGCTGGACACAAAAATGCCCCCTTCCTGGAAAGGGGGCAGAAGTGATGGCATTTCGGTGCCAAACTCATCTTCATCAATATGGCAATGGCTTAACGCCGAAGGGACGGAAGGGAGCAGCGCCGGTTCTCCTGGGAGGCTGATGTCCGCCGTACTTTTGTTGGGGCAGCGTTGGTGCGCCCTTGAAGATCGGCTTCATCATGCTGATCGCTGCCGCAGCCAGTTGCGTCGTCGTGCGACTCCGACGTCCTTGTGCGTTGTCACTAACGGCAACCTTTGTGCCGGCAAGCTCCCGCATCATGTTGAAGGAGCTGGTCATCATTCCTGCGTAGGAATCGCCTGCTCGCATGTAAGGAACGATGTCTGACCCAAACACCTCGGCATATTCTGCGCAATCTGTGAGGCTGTCGATCAGAGCATCAAATCCCTCCTCTGCTTGAAGTTTGATGCTGTTTTGAACTTCTTCTTGAGTGAGGGGTGCCCGTCCAAGCAGGTGTTTGAAGTTCAGTTCAATCCCACGTTGAGGGGCGACACTATGGAAATAATTTTCCTTGTAGAAAGGAGATTTTGCCAGGCCGTTCACAAAGTCGCGAACTGTAATTTCTCCGTTCATCAAGCGAGCCTCAAGCGATGTGCAACGCTCGTTTTCAGTGGGAGGTAGGTTTCCGTAAACTTGTCTGTAGGAGTCATTAATTGTTCTCTCTAAAGCCCAGGAATCACTGGGGTGATATTCATCAAAAACTGAACCGAAGGGGCATTCGCTATGCAGCCTTGGGCCAATTCCGAGCCCCATCTGAGCACAAGTGTTGCGCTTAAATTCAGCGATTGATCCAGCTACTGTCCGATGAACAGTGTTTTTGCCAGCCTTGCTTGGCATGGCGTACGAGGCTGGTTTGGTGCGGCTGGCCGAAGCCATTCCAGCGGGGCTTGTTTGTGTACTTAACATAAGGTTGGTGAGGGGAGGTGATTTGTGGTGACTCTTCCCAACATGCTTTAAAACAACTCTTTAAGCTGTTGCTAGTAAGCTTTGCCGAGAAAAATTCAGCGAAATTGAGTATTGATGCGTTTCGATGCTCATAATTCGCTAATTGCCACACCGAGCAAACATTGCGTCTTTGACTGTGGCAAAATTGTTTGTTAATTGGCCACGGATTTTCTGGATCGCTCCAGAATTGTTTGCTCTTAATTGTCAAGAATTTGTGTTTTTTGATTTTGAAAACAAAAAGGGGTGGGCTTTTGGCCCACCCCTTGGTTAGTTAGATCAAAAAATCACTCAGCTTGACTGATGATCAGCCGAGGGAGTTGATCACGTAGTCGAGCAGCTGGTTGTAAGCGGTCAGAGCCTGAGCGCTCATGTCGCGAGGCGCGCAACCGCGGGAACGCAGGTGGGAGAAACCAGCCACGTAGGTGCCAGCGTCGATGCTGAGGGCCTTGTAGACCTCTTTCTGACCGTTGATGGCCAGCTCATCCAGAGGGCCGGTGCCGCCGGTGACCAGGCAGTAGTTGATCAGACGCAGGTAGTGAACGAAGTCACGCTTGCACTTCTCTTTGCCTTCGGTTGCGCACTTACGGGGCTGACGGCCGGTGGCACCGTTGGGGTACTGGGCGTAGACAGCATCAACAGCTTCCTGGGCAACTTGGTCGTAGTTGCTGGCCAGCTTTTCAGCAGCTTCCAAACGAGCAGAGGCGCGTTGGATGGACCCCTGGACGGACTCCATGTCGGAGGCGGTGGGGAAGCGGGATGCGCTGTCGGCTGCGCCGACGACGGTGGTGATAACGGACTTCATGATTAAGAAGAAGGGTGTTCAGGTGTGCAGAAAATCGATACCTGGCTCAGCTGATGGCGCTGATCACCATGTCGAAGTAGCTAGCAGCTTCACCAGACAGGCTGGCGCAATCGCCAGAGGTCAGAGCCATCTTCTTGGGCTGGCTGTTGGTGTTGGTGATCAGGGCGCTAGCAGCGGCCTTCATGATGGCAACAGCACGGGCGGCGGAACCGGTGGGAACGCCCAGAGCGGCATAGGTCTCGCGGAGACCGTTCAGGCAGCGGTCCTGCAGCACGGAAGCGTCGCCGGCGAGCAGTGCGTAGGAGACGTAACGCAGAACGATCTCGCCATCACGCAGGCAAGCAGCCATCTTGCGGTTGGTGTACACACCACCGTTGGGGGCAGTCAGGCCGGTGTTCTCGCAGCAGATGCCGGCGACGGCGTCAGACACGATGCAGCTGGCGTTGGAGGTGATGGCGTTCACAGCGTCCAGGCGCTTGTTGCCATCAGCAATGAAGGACTTCAGGGAAGCCAGTTCGCCGCCACCAATGAAGGAGCCGCTGGAATCGGCCGAGACAGCAGCCCGGGAGAATGCGTCGAGCATGGGGTTGTGGAATACGTTGTTTGGGGAGATGCATTCCGCATCACGAATTACACTACCCCTGCTTCCCAGGCCGTCTTCCCGAAGGAGGACGTCAGGACACACAAGTTGACAAAGGCGAAATCAGTAAGGCCGTGTCGTCAACCAATGTCCGACAGTTCGCCTTATTTATTGCTCGTCTTTTTATGACAACTGTTTAAGGACGCGTTGGCAGGTCCATTTCAGTGGTAGCCAGAAGGCATTGGCCGAAAGCTCCTCCAGAAGGGGCTTTTGGTCCACAAGGCCTAAGCGGAGGCACCCCCATGCAGCTGCAATGCGAGACTTGGTGTACTGAGGGATTGTTTCGGCTAAGGCAAGCCTGATTAGATCGCTTCGTTCTTCCAAACCCTGAAGACTGACGACGGCGGTTAGGTAATAGTGCGTAACGTAATCACTCCATAATTTTTCTTTAATTTCGTCAATTAAAATCATTCTCTCTGCTTTAGGCATGGCCATCAAGCTTGAGGCACCACCGTATTGGCGTGCTTCGTCGCGATGTTGAAGGTTGTTTTCGATCTCTGTAGGCTCAATATCGCAAATCCACTCTTTCCTAAGTTTGAGTTGTTGAGGGTTATCTTGTAAGAGTTGTGTTATTAGCTCAGTATATTCTTCCGGTATCTGGCATTTCTTATCAGGATCGACCAACTGAAATGCACTTCTAGCCCGCAACGACATCGATACGGGAGCTGTGACAAGAGCTTCCAGCCTTGAAACGTCACCTGCATCGCCCAAATCAATCACGGCAGAGCGCCTTCGTCCTGCGATTGGATCAACAAGTTGCGGGATGAGCATATCAAGGCCCTCTGGCTGTTGAGCAACTTTCGACATGTATGCCCTTGCCGCACCAGCCACCAAGGGATTGGAATCATCCTGGAGGGGGCTGATGCTGTTGATGACAGAGGGGACCCCTAAACGACAAAATGCTTGTATGACAGCTCGCTTTTGAATATCCTCGCCCTCAAGAGCTCCCAATAATTTTTCATGATCTGCTGCCGTTAACGGTGCATCGATTTTTGTAATTGCTTCTACAGAATTAATCACCGCAGCTTCATCGCTGCATTTTAAGGCTCGAAACAGAGATGGTAGGGCTTTTGGACTTTTTCGTCTGCCAAGGGCGTCAATCGCCTTGCGTCGTGTGATTCGATTAAAAAGATGCTCTGGATCCAGCTCTGCAGCCTGAATCAGAACATCAAGTGATTCTTCGCTGTTGCTTGCTCCAAGTCTTGTGGCGGCCATGTATTTATCAACGGGCCTGTCGAGTGAGTCTGGATCAGCCAAAATCACTGCCATGGCCCGCTCTTCTGTCAAGCCTTCAACCAAGTTGTCGAATCGCTCGGCCATGTTTAAAGAGTCATCAATGAAAAACCTGGATTTTCTGTCACTTGGTGTTTGGCTGCAGCTTTCGAGCAGCTGACCAGATTCTGTTGAATCTGCAGTGACGTTGAAATTCCATCTTCTCTTTGACCATAGCATTCAGCTCTTTGTCTCAGTGATGATTTATGACTGGTTGATTGTCTTTTTTAATTTGCGCCGATCCTTCATGAAATATGTTCTCGCCATCTGTTATCGTAAATAAAGGGATTTTCGTGTCATGCCAGTCTCTCCCGAGCTCGAACAGGCTCTTCCTAGGTTTGTTGAAGCTGTCCAGAAGTCAGCAGATGTCCAAGATCAATTGAACCTGGTTTCTGATTTGGAGCAATTGAAAGCAATTGTTAATGATGTTGAGCCTTTATTGACTGGCTCGGCATTGATTCCCTATGAACAGGCGACAAGCCCTCCAAAAATTACCATCGATTCAGGTGTTTTAGAAAAAAATATCCCATGGCGGCTACTGCGATGCCCGGGTGGGCCCTTGGTTTTGCAGATGATTTGTGAGAAGGTGAATTTTGCGCTTTGGATCGAAAGCTGCTGACGATGTCTGATTCTGTTATTGATGATTTTGTGCAGATGGTCATTTACGATCATTCTGTTGCAACAGGATTAAAGTCTTGCCAGTCAGATCAAGATATCGTGAATTTTGCGGCCTCTCGTGATTACTTTTTTTCAATCACGGCTTGGCTGCAGTATGTTGAATCAGATTCGGTCGGCTTATCTGACTCTGAAGCCATGGCGATCCAAGCCATTGCGACCGATCATTGGTCGTGGGCGTTCCGTCAGATTGCTCCGTGGAGAGCCATGTTGATGGATGGTGCCTAGTTTGACGGTCTGTTCATGAGAATTTCGTTTAGAATTATTTTTGAGATTTCATTGGGCTTTGATGACCGGTTCTACTCTTGCTGCAAATCAAGATCAAGTCTTGGAGGCTTTTATTATTCAAGTTCGCCAAAGTCCAGATCTAAAAGCTCAAATTAAGGCTGCACTTAATCAGGATCAAGTCATTGAGATCGCTGCCGCCAATGGTTTCGATATCGATTCAGCCGCTATTTTGAGAAAATGGAGCAAGCATACTGATTTCAGCCAAGACACTTGGATGGGCTGGTTTGAAGAATAAATTTTGATTTAAGTATTGATTTCTGAATATCTTGTAGTCTTACTACCTTTTTTCGCCCAATAAGTGACAAGATCTTCTCCTCCTGGTCTGGGTACGCTTGCTGTAGCTTGTAGTATTTTGAATGACCGTCTTGGTCCCATTGGCCAATTTCCAATTGCTTTGACTGTTCTTATTCTTCCTCCAATTGCTTGAACAGAAGCCTCAAACTTATCGAGTTGAGTTTGATCAACTGTTTCAAATATAAAGTCTGTGCCAACACATATTAGATGTTGTGAGCGTATCCAAGACTTCATTTGTTTTTTTACGTCTTCCATTCTAGGTTTTCGAATTTAGCCACTCATCATTGATTTCCTCGGAGAAGCTTTGGATTCTTTTGAATCTCAGAAGGCCATGTTCTGAACCCCAAATTTGTTCGTCTGTGTTTGGATCAAAGCCTCGATCGCGACTAATCCAATTTTCTTGGTCTACCTCAACTTCGCTCACAAGATAAGTAAGTTTTCCGTCTCGTGGAACCAAACAATTTTTGCCTGGTTCAACTTTTCCGATGTAATGCCCTTTTTCTTTACGATGAAAGTGCATGGCACACCCACACCGTTCTTTTAGGGTTGTGGAATCGATTGCATTCATGATTTGGGGATCTCGACCTGCCCCTGCCAATCTTCTCGGATTTGTGAACCCATAGTTCTCAACCACAAAAGTATCTTCATGCGTAGTTAATCGGTGAATGCCCTGCCGGTAGGGATCCCATGGTGCATAGTCATAACATTGTTCAGAATAAAAACCAGGACCTTCAAAAATATGCCAGGGTAATGGGCGAAAAAAGATATTGATTCGAGCAAAATCCTTCGGGTCTTTTTGTGACTGTTCGATATTGTCGTAGATGCCCGCAAGAGTTTTGGCAAACTCGGCAAGGTCTAAATTCTTGTTCATCTTTGGAAATTATGCATTAATTCGTCTGACTTCTGATGCAAACGACGTTTGCAGCACTCCTGACCCGGCTGAAGTTCTTAAAACTGATGACCTGCAGCGCACATTCTCTGAGACAAACCAAATTCTTTCTTCGGCAATTGATTGCTCGTAGTTTGTTGTGAGCGTGAACGTACCGTCGTTGGAAAAGTTGTATTCCGAGATGGCTGCCTCGGCTTCTGCATAACCAACGCTTCTGATCAGCGTCCCCGAAGAAATGTCTTTGACAAATGGAATAATAATGCAATGGCCTGATGATACTTCTGATGGGTCATCAGGTTCCCAGTCACTTTCTGCGCACCATTCCATTTTGAATGGAGATGAAATTGTATCTAAATTAAATCTTTTGGCTAGAGGTGATTCGATTAATTGTTTAATTGCGGAATCTTCTCTGCTGATTTCTTCGATCGTAACTTCGCTCAGAACTTCTTCAAATTGCTGGAAGGCTAAGGAATGCCCAGATCTCATTGAGCGCCATTTGCCTTCACTTTGAGCAACAAATTGCTCAATCGTCATGCAGGCTTGTCTTGTTTTCTGAGCTGAGCTCATCCAGCGAAGGAGAGTTGATGTGCATCATGTTAACCATAGAGTCGACCATCATGGACATGGCCATGGGTGTTGATGAGACCGACTGCAGGAATGTTGTGTTTCTGTTGGGGTTTTCGCTGGATGGTGGACGCAGAATGGGCATGTCTGAAACTAAATTTTGCTTTGTACCTGTTGACTGGGGTGTATTGACCGGTTAACAGTCACTAGAAGATTATGACTGAGCCGCCAGTCAAATCTGCCAGATATTCCCAAGGGTTAAGCCTTCGCAATAGAAAGGATCTGGCCGCCCTGCGACAGAATTGATTTTATGGTGGCTGACATGGAGGTCTGAGTCACCACTGATTTTTGAACTGCCCGGCGGTTGGCGCCCACCTGACGACGTGATGTCCAGTTGATCGTCAACGCGTTTGCGTTGCCAACGCTTCTGCGATCTTGTGCCTCTGGTGAACTGTCAGTGCAGAGACTATTCAAGAGTTTCGAATCTGTTTCTGCGTTGTCGTATCCGGCATATCCGGCATCCAAAGCCTTCGCACGTGTGAAGTACAGCGTGCTTCCGCCTATCACGGTTTGGGTGGCACGATTGTATGGAACTTGGTCGATGCCGAAGGCAGAAAGGTATTCATCGCTGTAGGTGTAACTGGCGATCTCTGCTTCGTATCCCTCTTCCTGCAGCAGTCGAACATGGCTCATCAACTCAGCTTGGTCACGGGGAGGACGGCCTAGTAGATGTTTGAAGTTCAGTTCAACAAAACGGTAGGGGCTGTTGCTTTCCAGAAAAAGCTTTTTATAGGTTTCCGACTGTGCGAGAGCAGTTACCAATCCTTGAACCGTTAGGTCACCGTTCATGAACAGTGCCTCAATGGAAGGGTTCAGATCGAGCTCCATCAGGTGTCGATTGCCAAACACCTGGCGGTACGCTTGGCGAACCACATCTGAAGCATGTGATGTGTCGACGTTGGCAGCTGAGGAAAGAGTTGTTGGCCCAGTCATTGTTGTCTGAATAGAGAGTGATGTGAGTGAGCCACCCTTCAGGAAGTGGCTCCCTGTTGCAGCAATCGAATGCTTTTACATCACTTCAGTGATGGAAACGATCTTGCCTCCCCGAGCATGGATGTACTTCATTTGGCTGCTCATGTCTTTCCCGGACACGACGTAGCTGTTTCCAGCTGTGCGTTGGCGGGAACGTGCTGCCTGAGAAGCAACAACAATGCGATACCGCTTCTTGGTGGGATCAGCTGCACCCGATTGGGTTCCGGTGCGGTTGGCCCGGCTGGTGGTTTTGCTCCAGCCACTGGGTGCCAGCCCTGTCGCGACCGAACTCACCAAAGCGGAGCTGCCGAGGACCGTATCGCTCGCTGCATATCCTTCTGCCAGGCTCAGTTGACGGTTGAAGTCAACCTGAGAGCGGCCGCTCTCGGTAAGAATTCGAGCGAATGGAACTGTGTCTTCACCAAAGGTGTTTTGATATTCCTGGCTATCCACGTAGCTGGAGATTTCAGCTTCATAGCCACCTTCGGCAAGGATCTTGGTGTGCTCGCTGATTTCGGCTTGGGACCGCGGTGCTCTTCCCAGGAAATGTTTGAAGTTCAGCTCGATGAATCGATACGGCGCGCTGGTTTCGAAGAAACGACGCTTGTATTCGGCTGAAAGGCCCACAGCACGAACGAATTCACGTGTGCTCAGATAGCCATCAATGAATTTGCTTTCCGCAGAGATAACCCGTTCGAATTCCATCAGATGGGGATTGCCCATCACCTGCTTGTAGGTGGAACGAATCAGCGCAGCGAGCTGATCGGGGCCGTCACCAGGGCAACGTTGGAAAGTTTCTTGCTCTCGCTGGCCAAGGCCGAAGGTGACATACATATCACCGCGCATGGGTGCAGAGTCTTTGCCTGAAGTGATCCCAGGTGCTTTGCTGCTGAACTGCGTGGCCGTGAAACTTCCAGACGATGGACGCAGACCAACAGGCTGACTAGGCAGGCTGATGCGAGGTGCCACGCCATTGGCGAGGCTGCGGGTTAGCGCCGGACCTGCGCCGCGGGCACTATCACTGCCAGCAAAACTCTTTTGCAGAGCGGCCAACAATGGGAATGCCGCTGTCGACAGGTCAGCGGGAGAAGACCATGAACGGGCATAGGGAACAACGTCGCTACCGAAGACTTCGAGGTATTCCGCGGAGTCAACGATGCTGTCGACCAAGCCGTCGTGGCCGTGTTCTGCCTGCAGGGCGATTTTCGTTGAGATCTCGTCCTGTGTTTCAGGTGCTCGGCCCAACAGGTGCTTGAACGTCAGCTCGATACCCCGCTGTGGTGCAACGCTTCTGAAGAAGCGGTCTTTGTAGAAGCTTGACTTGGCCAGGCCGCGAACGAATTCACGCACGCTCAAACGACCGTCCCGAAGCTGAGCTTCCAATTCCGAGCAACGCTCGAAATCCATCACGTGGGCGTTGCCAAAAATCTGTCGATATGAAGCACTGATCACCGTTTCCAGTGACGCCACATCTTCTGGGCTGTAGCACTCGCTCGTGACGCGATGGGGGCAGTCAGCGTGACTCCGGGGACCAACCCCAATCGCCATCTGATCGCACGACTGCTTCAGGAACTCACCAACGGTGAGTGCAGCGGTTTGGGCTACTCCCTTGCGCTGGAAGCGAACGGGATCACTCCACTTGGTGGTTGCGCCGAAACCAAGGGAAGATTGGGTGCTGGCCATTGTTTTGTGAGGGGAGATGGGGTCGTGTGCGTCGAGATAAGGCGGATGAAGCGTTTAGGTCACCGGCGTAATGCTGGCAATTTTGCCGCCTTCGTTATGGATGCGTTTGAACTGCTCTGAGAGCTTGTCGAACGGCACGTAGAAGATGCGGTTGCTTCGGGTGTAGCGGGAAATTCGCCTGACATTGTTGGCTTTGTAAGCCGTGACTTCGACCCGATATGTGATGCCTTGATCGCCTGCGCCAACCCCGAGACGTGTGGGTGCGTCCTGAAGGTTGGTCGAGGGACGGAAACTCCAGCCAGCCGTTTCTTTGGAGGATGGGGGAACCACTGCGAGGGCTCGGTTCAGATAAGCCGAACCACCCAGTTTGCTCCTGTTGCCTGCAAGATCACCCTTGAGGCTGCTGCTGCTGTTGCCTCGCAGCAACTGGAAGCTCCAGGTGAATTCCTGCAAGGTGGCACAGCTTTCGGTCTTCCAGCCCCGCTGATAGGGGACCGTCCATTCACCGAAGGTGTTTTGGTATTCCGCGCTGTTCAGGAAGCTGTCGATATCAGCCTCATACCCTTGGCTGTCCAGGCGATCGGCATGTTCACGCATTTCCGCGTAGTCAGCAGGTGCGCGACCGAGAAGATGGCGGAAGGCCAGCTCGATGTAGCGGTATCGCGCGCAGTTATCAAAGAAGCGGCTGCGGTATAGGTCGCTTTTGGCAATGCGGCCCACCAGCTCACGGACGCTGATTTCACCGAGCTTGAACTGCGATTCTTCGACGATCTGCCGCTCGCTGTCCATCACGTAAGCGTTGCCAAGCACTTGCTTGTACACAGCACGGATGATCTGTTCTTTCCTGGCGTCCTCATCGCCTGGGATCAGCTCGAGAGGGGCTTCACTCTCCTCAGAGAAGCGTTCGACCCCTAGAAGCGAGGCTGGACCGAAAGGCATGAATTCACACGCAGTGGTTCGACTAATAGTCCTTCAGAAGCCCACGCTCGAAGAGCATTCTTTATAAACCTCAATCAATTGTGTCCGACTGTTGCGTTACGCACTGATTCCCGCGCCTTGACGGCGATCTCGGCGGGTTCTGTAGGAAAAGTTTGGATACAAATGGCTCGCTTTAGGCGTCTTGCTCTTCCCCCTTGATCAGGGACTCGAGGCTCGCCCTTGTCGTGGAGCGGGTCATCGGATTCCAGCAGTCGAGTTCTTGGACGGATCGACTGAGAAGAGCTCCAATTTGATCCTCCAGCCCGGTGCAGAGTGAAAAGTCCGCCCCGCGAATCGACGTCACCGTTTCGAGAGCAGCCCCCTCAAGGTTGGCTCCGCGAAGATCGGCCATGTCCATCTCACAGGTTCCGAACCGGGTCCCCCGGCACATGGCTCCGCGAAATGTTGCTGATCGAAGGTCAGCGCCTGCAAGAGAAACTCCATCGAGCAAAGCTCCACTCAGGTCTGAGCCACTCAGATAGGCACCCATCAACACGCTTCCCCTGAGGTCCATTCCGCGTAGATCTGTGCTGTTGAGAAAAGCCCCATTCAGCTTCGCCCCGGGGCCAACGGCACCACTTGTGTTCAGTGCGAATCCCTCAGGGACTTGGGTTGTCTGGTCGTAACGGGCCAGGCGTAGATCAGCGCCTTCGAGTTGGCACTGGCTGAGGTTTGTGCCGCGCAGATCACAGCGACAGAGCTTGGCGTCTCTTAGGTCGAGCTCTCCCAAGTCCTGACCGCTCCAGTCGGCCCCTCGAGCATCGACTGGATTTGTGGCTGAGCTCGTTGCTCCGCACGTTTCGGGTGCCGTCCACTCACGCAGATTTAGAGCCCCAGATTTGGGCATCGACATCTCAGTTGCGCAGCATTGCGCCAACGATGGTAAGGAGCACCCGCAAGATTTCGAATCCACCGACGGCAAACAGGCCGAGCCAGAGCTTGAGAGCGAAAGCAGGGGGTTCTTCGTTCACCCAAGTGGCAGCAACCTCCAGTCGCTCTGACGGGGCCCCTTGATTGATAGGCGCCCGATCTTGAAGGGCGTCGCGCCAGTCGGTTCCGTAGCGCGGGAATTGCTGGTAGATCGGGATTTCCCCAAGGGGCCGCCCGGGCAGGACGCGCGAGCGCTGCTGCGGCACCAGGTCGTAGCCGAAGCTTTCCATGTATTCAGGGCTGTCGAGCATCGTGTCGACAAAGGCTGTGAAGCCCTTTTCGCCGATCACGATCGACCAGGCCCGGCGTTCGGCGTCGCCATGGGTCGGGCGCCCAAGCACGCGTCCCACCACCTGATCCACCATCCGGTAGTTGGAGCTGCATTGGTAGTAGCCCTGCTGGAAGCGTTCCGAGAGCAGCAGACCTCGGATGAAATCCCGCACCGTGATGTTGCCACTGCGAAGTTGTGATTCCAGGAATGGTTCGCGATCACTGCGCATCGCATGGAAGAAGATCTGGCGGTAGGCCTGTTCGATCACGGCATCCATGTCGCTGCGGCTGGTGTCGTCACCTGCTGCAGAGGAGGGATAGAGCTGGCTCTGAACGGTGCTGTTGTCTCCGGCGAGATTGCTCACCCGACCGTTCTGCGTGCTGAGCGGGTACCCAAGGAGCGGGATGGCCATGGCGTGCGCCGTGAGTAGAAATACTTGGTGGAAATCTTCTCTTGAAGAAAATGTTTTCAGGCCATCCGCTTATCAGCTCTTAACTGCAGTTTTGTTGAGCTGATCTCTCAGGTGTTGGAAGCAGTCGCTGATCAGCTGCTGTTCGTTCGATCGCGAGACCCCCTCCAGTGCAAGCTTTTTGAGCTGAACGAGGGCGATGTTCATCCCCTCGATGGGCACGTTCATTCGTCTGTACAGCTCTCTCAGGGCGGCCATGCCGCTCGGGTTTGTGAAGCAGCTCTGGTTGCAGGCCACCGCGTAGATGACCACGCGTAGAAAGTTCCAGCAGTCCCGCCAGCAGGCCTCTGCCCTGTCCTGAGGGTGAAGAGCTCCGCCCGGTTGCACCAAATGCGGTTGGGTTGCAAGCAGCTGTGCCCGGGCTTGGTTCACCAGGCGATCCGATCGTTGGATCAGGCTGTTGGGGAGCGACTGATCAATACCGGAGGCCTGGCAGATCGTCGTCAGCTCCTCACTCGTGAGCTGGCGTTGGGCTTGATCAGCACGCTCAAGAATGCGGCGTGTGGCCTGCGGCAAATCTTGGTTGAGGCTCAGCCCTTGAACCTGGGCGGTCTGCACCAGGGTCTTGAAGTCGCTGTTTTGAAGGTTCAAGGGTTAACGCTGGCCACCGGTGTGGCAATCAGCCAGCCGTGGCGTTCCAGGTAAAAAGCCCACACCAGGTTGTCCCCCAGGCCAGGACAACGGCTGATGGCTGCTTCCGTGAGTTCAGTTGGTACCCCCAACTGCGTCAACAGCCAGCCGACGGCGTCTGGGCTTGATGCCGTCGCTGTGCGGATGGCAGATCCCACCACCCAGGTCAGGCGAGTGTCCTTGAGGTCTCCATTGCTTTCTTCGCAAGCCAGCAGAAGGTTGGCCGCCGTGGTGTGTTGATCAAATGTCTCCTGCCAGAGCGCGATGTTTTCATCACGGAGATTGATCCGAAAACAACCGTCCCCCACCGGTAGATCCAGCTCACCGCTGCTGCCGGCCTGGTTCTGCAGGATGGCAATTCTCGGATCTGCCAGTGCGCTCATCGAGAAACGCCGATCAACTCGAATGTAACCAGTGTCCAGGAATTTCCTCGACCCAGTCAGCGGTTCGTGGGAATCGACATGGATCGGCTGTCATCCCCCAGGGCTCCTGTCAGGAGTGGGTGTTGGAGGGCGCCTCTGAGGATTTCTTTTTCAGCACACCGGTGATGGTGGCCAGAGCAAACATGGCCAGCAGAGCCAAGCCCAGGGTGAGGCTGGCGCCCTGAGCGGCACCAGCTCCAACAGCCACGAGGATCGAATCGCTGATCAGCACGCTGATCAGCAGTGCCGGAGCGAATAGACGCCAGTGGGTGCGGCTGATTCCGATCGCATAGCTGAGGAAATCAAACAGCCCGGTCATCAGCAGGCCTGTCATCAAGAAGAAGTTGCCCTCAAGCTGGTTCTTGCTGAAGCCATCGATGCGTTTCATCGCGCTGGCCCCCACCAGACGGCTCACCGGTCCGCGTCCCCAGCGGCGGGCAATAAAGAAGGCCGCGCTGCAGAACACCAGGTCCGAAAGGATGATCGTGAGGTAGCCCGCTTTGAAGCCAAGCAGCGAGCCGGCCAGAAGGGAATACACCGAACTGGGCAGCGCCGGCAGGATGATGCTCACCCCCCGCAGCAGGAACAGGCCGAGTGGGGCCCAGATGCCCATGTCATTCACGGCGCTTTGCAGCGGTGCGATGCCGTATCGCTGCAGATAAACGACGGCAACAATGAAGACGGCGACCCAGGCGCTGACCTTCAGCCCTGTCTTCAGCCTGGACATCTCTTCAACCGCTTGAAAGCCCTGGGGAATGTAGGCCAGTCGTGGCTTTTCCCAGAGCCGTGGACACGAAGCTCAGCATCGATACCATCAGCGAAATTTCTCAACACGAGGCCAGCCCGGTGACCACCACCTCCCCGCGCACCGCGTTCGAGCAACAGCTGTGCACCCATCTGCTCAGTCTCAGTGAGGTGGTGGAAACGCTGGCGGACCGCTTGATGGAGCTGGAGACGCGGTTGGCCGCCGTTGAGGGCCAGCAGCTGGAAGATGCGGAGATCGCTGCGGTCAGTGATGACGCCGGCGAACTGCTCTTGGCCAGTGAAGAAAAGGTGCGGATGCTTCGGGATCGTCTGAGCACAGGCGAGGTCGTGGAGCTTCACGCTGATTCCCACGCCGAGGAGGCTTCAGCAGAGCACGATCACGATTCTCCAGAAGCTCCTGAAATGGAGATGGGGGGGGAGATGGATGACGACCGAGTCGAGGATGAGGCCTTCAGTGATGAGCCCCTCAGCGATGACACGGAATATGTGGATGATCCCCAGATCGATCTGCTCTCCGCTTGATCAGGCCAGTTCCAGCAACCTGATCCGGAAGGCAGCCACCTGGCGTGCCATGTCTGGGGAACTGATCAGAAAGGGGTGATCAGCCATCGCCTCGAGCACGGCTTCGAGATGCTCCTCCTGGCTGAGTTCAGCCTTGTTGCTGCTTCGCAGTTGCTTCCAGGTGCGGTCAAACACCATGGCGAAACTGTCCGCGTTATCGAAAACACGATCTGTGCCTGCATCTGGAGAGATGAATGACACGGCAGTTTTGGCATCAATGTGATGCCAGGACCCAGATTTGAACTGGGGACACGGCGATTTTCAGTCGCCTGCTCTACCAACTGAGCTATCCCGGCGCGTCGCCGAAGCGACAACGGAATCTTAAATCACCGCCTGCGCTCCCTTGCGGGGGTTCGTCCCAGGCAGATCAATCCAGCCACGTGGTGGCCAGCAGCTTCAAGGGCCTGACGGGCAGCCAAAGCAGTGGACCCGGTCGTGAGGATGTCGTCCACGAGCCAGACCGAGCCGTGGGCTCCTTGTTTGTCCATGGGGAAGGCCCGGAACGCCCCGATCAGGTTGGTTTGGCGTTGGTATCTGTTCAGATGGTGTTGGCTCAGCCCGGCACGGGTGCGGTGCAGCAGCTCTGCCGTCGGCCGGCCCAATCCCAGGGCCATGCGCTGCGGCAGGGGGTTGGATCGTTGCCGCTTCCAGCTTGGAATCGGCACCAGCACTGCTGTTGCAGGCAGGGTGAAGCGCTCAGACAGCAGCTGAACCAAGGCCGCAAGCGCTTTGCCTTGGCGCGGTTGACGCAGCTTCAGCAGCAGCTGGCGCAGCTGGCCTGCGTAAGGCCCGAGAGCACACCACGGCAAGGGCAGCAAGCCCTTGAGTCCCTGACCAGGGAGAGCAAGGGCATCAAGGCAGGTGGTGCAGGGAGCCGTCGGCGGCAGTGGGCTGTCCCAAGGTCCATCGCAGATCGGGCAGCGGGGCTCGATCAGAAGGGTTTGGGCAAAGCTGAGGAGCGCGCGATGCACAGCAGGTCGGTCGCTACAACGAGCGTTCCCCTGTTGGGCTGAATCGCTCCGAGATCAAGCGCCTTCTTTGGGCATCGCCCGCAGCATCGCCACCAAGGTGCGGTGGGCGTCTTCGCTGTCGGTGAGGGTGTGATCAAAGGCAATGCTGACGCTGGCGCCATCCACCTCCAGTTCCATGGTTTCTGCTTTCACAGACACCATGCGTGCTGCAGCGGGATTGCTGACGCCGCCGTAGTGCTTGGCGTAGGCGAGCACCGCTTCGGCATGGTCGTCGTTCATGTGTTTGCAGATCCGTGTGCTGACGGCATCAGTGAGGGGGTCTGCAGGCATTGGGATCAAACAGGTGAGTGCAATCTTTGCAGTGATCGGCTCAAGCGAAGCGCTCGATCAACAAAAGGCCGAGGCGAATGCCGCTGAAGCCCACGTACCCGGCCAGAACGACGAAAAGGCCGATGGCCAGACCATCGCGGAGCTTGGTGGGCATGGGGGTGTGGCGTGATGCCGGAATTCTCACCCGACCAGGGCCTGTTGGGCCAGTCGCGCCACCCCTGCAGCAGGGGGAGTTTGGCAACTCGTTACGGCGCAGCCGAGGCGGCGTTCCCGCAGCCGTCGCCATTGGGGATTGCGCGCTCCACCGCCGATGCTGATGATCCGCCTGGGTGCAGCAGCACCCAGCTCGTTCAGGCGCTGCCAACCCTGCGCTTCGATCTCGGCGAGACCTTCCAGCAGTCCATGCAGATACAGGGCATCGCTCACCGGCCGTGGTTCAAGCACCGGCAGCAGCTCTGGATCATCCACAGGGAAACGTTCCCCCGGGGCGGGAAGCGGCCGCAGGCGGAGTCCGCTGTCGGTGTTCGGGTTGATCTGGCGGCTCAGTTCGCTGAGTTGGTCGTCGCTGTAAAAACGCCGCAGCACACCGGCCCCTGCATTGGAGGCGCCTCCACAGAGCCAGCGTCCCCCCACGCGATGGCTGGTGACGCCCGGGGCGTGCAGGGGCGTCTCGGTGAAGCACTTCATCACCAGGGTGGTTCCCAGCACGGTGATCCCATCTCCGGGACCGGGATCGGCGGCGAGAACGGCGGCATTGGAATCCGTTGTGCCGGAAACGACGATCAGATCGTTCTCCAGGCCCAAGGCCTTCGCCTGCTCCGGTGCGATCGTCCCGAGAATGCTGCCGCTGGGACGGATTTCAGGCAGTGCCTGCCGCCAGGACTGTTCGGCAAAACGGGCTGGCCAGCTGTTCGTGATCAGATCCCAACCCAGACGCAGGTTGTTGCCTTCTTCTCCCCAGCGCCAATCGTTCAGCAGCCATCCGCTGATCCAGTCAGCCTGATGCCGCAGCAGGATCGCCTCGCCATGGCAGTTGAGGAGCCGCAAGGCCCGGGCCAGGCTGCCGCTGCAGCTGGCGGCTGGACTACCGGGATCCACCAAAGGCTGCAGGGCTGACTGCAGCTCAGGGCAGCTCTGGGAATAGGCCAGTGCTTCCCCCAGTGGGTAACCATCGTGATCACAGGCCAGCAGTGTGCCGGAGGTGCCATCCACGGCGAGTGCTTGGAGCTGGGATCGCAGCTGGGCTGGGATTGCCCTGATCAGATTTCCACAGCCTTCGCGCCAGCTGTGGGGGTTGGCGAAGTCTCCGCCGTAGGCCTGGGATCGGCTGTCGAGAACCGCGCCGTTAGCGGCAACAACGGCTGTGCGGATTCCGCTGGTGCCCAGGTCGATTCCGAGCACCAGCGGTGAATCCGTCATGGCTTCAGGCCGCGGCGACCTGCTTCAGCTCCTGGCTTTTCGCTGTCACGTCTTCCCAGGGCGCGTTGAGGTCGTTGCGCCCGAAATGGCCGTAAGCCGCAGTGTCTTGATAGAAACGGCCGCCCCGTTGCTGGGGCAGGTTGCGCAGGCCGAAGGTCTCGATGATGGCGCCGGGGCGCAGATCGAAGTGCTCCTGCACCAAGGCGGTGAGGGCATCGTTGGCCAGTGCGCTGGTGCCGAAGGATTCCACCAGGATCGACACGGGCTTGGCCACGCCGATGGCGTAGCTCAACTGCACTTCGGCCCGTTCGGCGAGCCCTGCGGCCACAAGGCATTTGGCCACGTAGCGCGCGGCGTAGGCGGCCGAACGGTCCACTTTGGTGGGGTCCTTGCCGGAGAAAGCACCACCGCCGTGGCGGGCATAGCCGCCGTAGGTGTCCACGATGATCTTGCGGCCGGTGAGACCGGCATCGCCCTGAGGGCCGCCCACCACGAACTTGCCGGTGGGGTTCACCAGATACTTGGTGGCCTCACGGGAGGGCTTGAGGGCCAGATCGGCGGTCGCCGGCTCCACCACATGGGTCCAGAGGTCTTCGGTGATGCGCTCGCGGATGCCCTGCTCATCACTGATCCCGTCCACGTCAGCGGTGTGCTGGGTGGAGATCAGGATCGTGTCGATCGAGACGGGCTTGTCGTTTTCGTAGACGACGCTCACCTGGGTTTTGCCATCGGGAAGCAGGTAACCCAGGGTTCCGTTGTGGCGCACTTCGGCCAGGCGGCGCGACAGCCTGTGGGCCAGGCTGATCGGCAACGGCATTAGCTCGGGCGTCTCGTTGCAGGCATAGCCGAACATGATTCCCTGGTCGCCGGCACCCACCAGATCAAGGGGATCACCGGCGTGGTCGTCGGCCTCGTTTACGCCCTGGGCGATGTCGGGGGACTGTTGGTCGAGGGCCACCAGCACCGCACAGCTGTTGGCATCGAAGCCACCGGCCCGGGCGCCGCTGTAACCGATCTCCTTGATCACGTTGCGCACCAGGTGGATGAAATCCACCTGCGCCTTGGAGGTCACCTCACCGGTGATCATGCAGAGGCCGGTGTTCACAACGGTCTCGCAGGCCACACGGCTGGCGGGATCCTGCGCCAGCAGAGCATCCAGAACGGCGTCGCTCACCTGGTCGCAGATCTTGTCTGGATGCCCTTCGGTGACGGACTCGGACGTAAAGACGTAGCGGCTCATTCGGCGCTCCAGATTGCGAGACTTTACGCGCCTGTGCTGAGGACGAGGTCGGTCCAGCTGTGGAGCAGATGCTGTGCTGATGGCAGTTCCGGAGCACGCTCCCAGCCACCGGTGAAGCCGATCACGCCGCCGATGCCGGCCTCGAGGGCCATCTGGAGGTCCGTTTCCGCATCACCAACCAAGGCACACCGTTGGGGTGGCAGTCCAAGCCTGTTGCACAGTTCCAGAACGGCCTGTGGATCGGGTTTGCGCGGATGGTCATCAGCACTCCAGATGCCGGCAATGCCTGCGCCGAGCTGATGGTGGGCCAGGAAGTCTTCAATTCCGGAATGGGTGTCGTTGCTGATCACAGCTGAGGTGACGCCCTGCTGGTGCAGGTTCCGAAGCAGTTGTCCAGCCCCGTTGATCAACGGGCTTGGGGTTGTGTCGATCAGGCCGTCCTGGTCAACCGCGTCGAAGCAGGTGTGGGCCAGGGAGAGAGCCTGGGGCCATGAGCAGCCCATCAGGCAGAACACCGTTGCAGTCGAGGCGATGTTGTCCTGCCTGGAGGCCACCGCCAGGGTCCCGCCGGGATCGAGCATGCCTTGGTCAGCACCGAACGCTCTGCGCAGGGTGTGGCTCAGCTCAGAGGGGTTCAGCGCAGGGGCTTGTTCCTGAGCAACCTTGACGGCTTTGTTGATGCGTGCGTCTGCTAAGGCCAGCAGATGCGGCTCGCTATGGGAAAGGGTGCCGTCCTTATCGAACAGCACCCCTTGGAAATTGCCGATGGGATGTCCCTTCAGCAGCAGTTGGGCCATCAGGCTCAGATCATCATGGAGCTGATCGGATCTTCGCCCTCTTCGGCCTGCTCCATCAGCATCTGCTTGTAGCGAGCAGCCATTTCCTCGGCCTTCTCGAACACCTTCTGGGGGTCGGTCAGCATGTCGCCGGGTTCGGGCTCGAGAGCCTTCGTGGACAACGAAATCCGGCCGCGCTCGGCATCCAGATCGATGATCATCACTTTCATCTGATCATTCACGTTCAGCACCGAGTGGGGGGTCTCGATGTGCTCGTGGCTGATCTCGGAAATGTGCAGCAGACCGCTGACACCACCGATGTCGATGAAGGCGCCGTAGGGCTTGATGCCGCGGACGGTACCCACCACAACTTCGCCCACTTCCAGGCGATTCATCTTCCGCTCCACCAGGGCGCGGCGGTGGCTGAGCACCAGGCGGTTGCGCTCTTCGTCTACCTCGAGGAACTTCAGAGGCAGGAAGTCGGCAACCAGTTCTTCCTTCGGCTTGCGGGTGCTGATGTGGGATCCGGGGATGAAGCCCCGCAGACCTTCCACGCGCACCAAGGCACCACCACGGTTGGTGGCAAACACTTCGGAGTAGATGGTGGCGTCTTCCTTCTGGAGCTGGCGAACCCGCTCCCATGCCCGCTGGTATTCGATCCGACGGATCGACAGCGCCAGCTGACCATCTTCGTTCTCCTCACTCATGATGAAGAACTCACGGATCTCACCGGGCTGGAGCACGTCGCTCAGACCCTCGACCCGGTTGATCGACACCTCTTGCAGAGGCATGAAGGCAGCCGTCTTGGCGCCGATGTCGATCATGGCGCCCTTCGATTCCAGGGCGAAGACCGTGCCGTTGACGATGTCGCCAGGCTTGAAGTTGTAGTCGTACTTGCTGAGGAGAGCCGCGAACTCATCCAGGGTGAATCCGGCGTCGTCCAGGCTGCGGCTGGCGGCGCGGCTGGTTGGATCATCCGCTGTGGGGACGTCTTCAGGAATGCTCAGATCCTCACCCTCAAACGCCTGTTCGGCGGCGGCGGTTTCTGCAGAGGCTTCTGTGGCGTTCGCGTCCTGAACCTGATCCTGGATCTGATCTTCTGTCGGAGTCGCAGACATGGGGGGCTGGCGGTCTACCTCAGGTGGGTAGTTCGAAAAAATCGCATGGAACGCCCGCCGACGTTTCACGGAGAACTACTGACTTTACAGACACGACCGACGGAGTTTTCAGCGCAGCAATCAAGTACACGGGTTCAACGAACCGATTCAGCGCACTGGTTCAGAACACCGATTCAACGAACAGTGGCCAGATGGTTCTGTTCCTGATCGGCGTTCAGCGTTTCCAGGGTCGAGACGAAGTCGTCAATGCCTCGGAACTGGCGGTAAACGGATGCGAACCGGATGTAGGCCACTTCGCTGATCTGTTTGAGATCCCTCAGCACGAATTCACCGATCTCGGTGCTGCTCACTTCCTTGCCGGTGCGTTGCTGGAGTTTCAGTTCGATTTCTTCCACGAGGGATTCGAGCCGAGAGGTGTCCAAGCCCGTTTTCTCGCAAGCTCGATTCAAGCCGTGCAGCAACTTGCTGCGACTGAAGATTTCACGGTTGCCGTTGCGTTTGATCACCGTGATCGGAACGGTCTCCACCCGTTCGTAGGTGGTGAAGCGAAATTCACAGTTGAGGCATTCACGCCGTCGTCTCACGCTGCGTCCACCATCCGCTGCCCTGGATTCGAGAACGCGACTATCTGTGTTTTGGCAGGAGGGGCACTGCATCCCCGAGGGCATCAATTAGTTGCACCAACTGTAGACACTGATTTGAGACTTGAGAAGGGCCTCGTGGACATCAGTCTCATTTGAGGATTGCGTCGACGGCTGTTGCTGACGTGAGACTGCTGTGATCCGCTCGCGCGGACGAGACCGGCTTGCGACGGTGGGTGATGGAAAGCATGAAAAAACCCCGCCTTGGCGGGGTTTTGGGAGATCAAATCACTTACCAATTTTCGGCGGATCGCGGAAGGCGATTGCGAAGAAGAGGGTGGCAATCGCGAGGGTAAGGATGAGGACGTAAGCGAAGCTTTCCATCGTGTTGTTCCTAGAGGGCGATCAGTTGAGGGGAGTTCCAGCGGGGGGAACGTAGCCCTCGGGCAGGCGACGGGTGGTTTTGTCACCGAGCTTGGCGAAGAGGCCAAACTCCACCTGATCTCCGAGGTCGGGATCAATACCAGCGAACACGTCGCGGTACAGGGTGCGGGCACCGTGCCAGATGTGGCCGAAGAAGAACAGCAGCGCGAAGGTGGCGTGGCCGAAGGTGAACCAGCCGCGTGGCGAGCTGCGGAACGTGCCATCAGAGTTGTAGGTCTCACGGTCGAAGTCGAAGGCTTCACCCAGCTGAGCCTTACGGGCAAGGCGCTTCACGTCGGCAGGGTCAGTGAAGGTCTGGCCGTCCAGTGCACCACCGAACACCTTGGCGGTCACGCCCTGTTGTTCGAAGGAGAACTTGGCTTCCGCACGACGGTAAGGAATGTCGGCGCGGACGATGCCTTGCTCATCTTCCAGAACGACAGGGAAGTTCTCGAAGAAGTTCGGCAGACGACGGACTTCGAGGTTGCGACCATCTTTGTCGCTGAATGCGATGTGACCAACCCAAGCGGTTGCCAGACCATCACCGTTCACCATCGGGCCCACACGGAACAGACCGCCCTTGGCAGGGCTGTTGCCGACGTAGTCGTAGAAGGCGAGCTTCTCAGGGATAGCCTCGAAGGCTTCTTCCTGGGTAGCGCCATCGTCCATCGCGGTTTGTACACGACGGTTGATCTCAGTTTTGAAGTAGCTCTGATCCCACTGGTAACGGGTGGGGCCAAACAGCTCGACGGGAGTTGCAGCAGAGCCGTACCACATGGTTCCAGCCACGATGAAAGCGGCGAAGAACACAGCTGCGATGGCGCTGGCCAGAACGGTTTCGATGTTGCCCATCCGGAGCGCTTTGTAGAGACGCTCGGGCGGACGCGTGGTGATGTGGAAGATGCCGGCAATGATGCCGACGATGCCAGCAGCAATGTGGTGGGCAACGATTCCACCGGGATTGAAGGGGTTGAAACCTTCGGGTCCCCAAGACGGTTGAACCGCCTCGAGATGACCTGTTAGTGCATAAGGGTCAGAGATCCACATGCCTGGCCCGAAGACGCCAGTGAGGTGGAAAGCACCGAAGCCGAAGCAGCCGAGTCCAGCGAGAAGCAGGTGGATGCCGAAGATCTTCGGTAGGTCGAGAGCAGGCTCGCCGGTGCGGGGGTCCTGCCAGATCTCAAGATCCCAGTAGGTCCAGTGCCAGATGGCGGCCAGCATCATCAGGCCGGAGAAAACGATGTGAGCGGCAGCGACGCCCTCGAAACTCCAGAAGCCGGGGTCAACACCCGTTTCGCCGGTGATGCTCCATCCACCCCAGCTGCCGGTCACGCCAAGGCGTGACATGAAAGGCATCACGAACATGCCCTGACGCCACATCGGGTTCAGGACAGGATCAGACGGATCGAAAATGGCCAGCTCGTAGAGAGCCATGGAGCCGGCCCAGCCGGCTACGAGGGCTGTATGCATGAGGTGCACAGCCAGAAGGCGGCCCGGGTCGTTAATGACAACGGTGTGCACCCGATACCAGGGCAATCCCATGGGTCAGGTTCGGGGGACAAGACTGCTTATGCAGTCAGACATGGGCGATCGTAAGGGCTTCAGTCCATGGGGCGGGGGAAAAGTGACCTGCCCGCAACGGTCAGTGACATGAAAGTCGGGACCCTGCTGTTCACAAAACGCAATGCTTCGGCCCATGATGGGGGTTGGTTGCTTGTGAGCTCATGCCCGTTATCCGGTTTGTTCGCGAAGGGCGTGATGTGGAGTGTTACCCCGGTGAGAATCTGCGTGAGGTGGCCCGTCGCGAGGGCATCGAGCTCTACGGCCTGAAGGGACAGCTGGGCAACTGCGGAGGGTGTGGACAGTGCATCACCTGCTTCGTTTCCGTGGTGGACGAAGACAACGCCGATGCTTTGACGGCACGCACTGCCGTCGAAGACAGCAAGTTGCGCCGCCGACCCCAGGAGTGGCGCCTGGCATGCCAGGCCCTGGTGGAGAAGTCCCTCATGGTTCTCACCCGGCCTCAGGTGAGGCTCGCCAATGCTGATTCGAGATTGGCTGCGGCCAGGCAGGCCCCGCTGCCGGCGGGTCCCACGGCATGGCCAGCGCCCCCGGCCACTGAGCTGGATGAGGACGATCAGGATGGGGGCGATGGCGACGGCCGAGATGCCAAGGCTGCTACCGCCGGTGACGAGGCCTAGGGCAGACGCTCCCCAGGCCTCTTGTCGGTGATACCTTCGCCTGAATCCCTCCAACGGCCATGGAAACCAACGATCTCGGATTCGTCGCCAGCCTCATGTTCATCCTGGTTCCGGCGATCTTCCTGATCGTGCTCTACATCGGCACGCAGAACAAAGAGGCCTGATTCAGCTCTGTTCAGGCTCACGCACCAGCAGTACAGGGGCTGGTGCGTGCACTCGGATGTAGTCGCTGACTGATCCGCCCAGAAGCTTGTCCAAATCCACCAGCCCTCTGGCGACAAGAGGACGTCGGTCCTGAGAGGCGATGACCACCAAGTCGGCGTTGCTCTCTGATGCAGCCAGGCAAACGCTGCGACCGATGTCCTTCCCTTCGGTGTGGATGGCTTTCATGTCGACACCGAAACCCCTAGCCCGCTGAACAGCGGCGTCAAGAACCTCGTCTGCTTTGGTGCGGCCTCCCCGGGAGGGTGCTGACTCCTGGCGTACGACATGAACACCGGTGAGGGTCCCGCCGGGTATTTCACGCACCAGTTCGCAGGCCGTGCGCAGAGCGTCGTCCCCAACGCCTGTTCCGTCGATCGTCACCATCACGCGGTTGACATGCTTGACGTAGAGGTCATCTCGCACCAGCAGCATCGGCCGCGTGGACAGTTGAAAGACGTATTGGCTGGTGCTGTTGGCCAGGATCGATTGAAGCCGTCCCAGGCCGCGGGATCCCATCACGATCAGGTCGGCCTGAACTTCATCGGCAACCTTGAGCACGGTCTGCTTGGTGTCGCCCTCGCGAATCAAGGTGCTCACGCTTGACGGGCTCAGGCCCATGCGCGTGATTGCGCTGTTCAAGAGGTTTTCTGCTTCGTCGCGATGGCCGTCGGATTGCGACTTGCTTTGCTCCGAGACCACATGCAGCAAATTGATTTTGGCGGCCTTCAGGCTGGGAATGTCCTGGAGCATCCGGATCATTTCCTCGACGTGACCCTTGCCCGAGTCGGCAATCAGAAGGTTCCTGAACACAGGGAGATGAAGCAGCCTCTGCGGAAGCCTATGGGTGGTTGCCTCCGTGGAGGGAAGCTGATGTCACAGCGTTACGCGGATCATGTACACCCTGACCAAGCGTGTGCTCCCGCAGCACACCGATTACGCCGGTGTGATGTGGCATGGGGCCTATGTGCAGTGGCTTGAGGAGGCCAGGGTTGAGGCCCTCCAGGCTGCGGGCCTTGGCTATGCCGCCATGACCGCCATGGGTGTTGATATGCCGGTGGTGTCCCTTCATCTGGATTACCGCCAGCCGCTCCGGCACGGCGACGAGGTGTGTGTTGAAAGCCGATGCCCTGGTCAGCAGGGGGTGCGCTGGCCATGGATCTCACGCTTTATCTGCGGAGACGCGGTGGTTGCGGAGGCGTCGGTGAATCTGGTGATGGTGCGTGAGGGGCGCGTGCTCAAGCGCGTGCCGGCGCAGCTGCAGGAGGTGATGGATCAGCTGGTGCGCCAATCGCTCTGAATCGAACCCTGAGCCACCGCTGCCGTGCTAGTACGTATGTACTTGCTCGGGGCTGGTGCGGGGGTGGTGGTGGCTCTGGACCTGTTGCCCTGGCTTGGGCAACGCCCGCATGGCTGATCTGCGCAGGCTTTGCCGCGACCAAGCCATCGGCCCTGATCAGCTCTGGGGGTGGCCGATCGAACGCTTGGGCCAGGCGCTGGCTTGGCCGGCGCACTGTTTGCGCGACGTTGAGCGTTACAGGTTCGAGCACGGGGCTGCTCCGAAGCTTGACGTGCCTGCTTGTGTCCTTTTGCCGGGTGATCCTGATTGGCCTCGTTGCTTGGATGATCTGCACTCACCCCCTTCCGGGCTCTACGTCGAAGGGGATCGATCGCTGCTCCGGCACATCCATGCCCGCACGGCCATCGCGGTGGTGGGCACGCGTTCCGCCTCGGATCATGGTCTTGCCATGGCTGAAGAACTGGGCCGTGGTCTGGCTGAGGCGGGTTGGCCCGTCCTTAGTGGTCTTGCGGAAGGGATTGATGCTGCAGCCCATCGCGGCTGTTTGGCCAGAAACGGTGCACCCATCGCGGTGTTGGGGACACCCTTGGACCGTGTCTATCCAGCCCACCACCGATCGTTGCAACAGCAGGTCGGCAGGCAAGGGCTGTTGATCAGTCCGAGTCGGTCCGGCTGCCGTGTGCGCCCAGGGCACTTCGCGGCGCGGAACCGTTGGTTGGTGGCCTTTGCCCAGGCGCTCGTGGTGGTGGAGTGTCCGCAACGCAGCGGAGCATTGATTTCGGCCCGCTGGGCGAGCCGGTTGCAGTGCCCTATATGGGTGGTTCCGGGGGATGCCCGCCGTTGGTCCTGTCGGGGCAGCAATGCCCTGCTTCGCGATGGTGCAACTGCCTTGATTCACCCTGAGGATCTGCTCGCTTCCATTGGCGAGGGCCCGTTGAGGTCAGAGGAGTCACGCGGCAAGCATCAACGGTTGATGGAGGCCATTGGCTCAGGGGCGACCTTTGATCAGCTGGTGCTTCGTTTGCAGTGCTCTCCCGCTGAGCTGGCCCCCCAGCTTTTGGCCCTTGAGTGTCGGCGCGAACTGCTGTGTGAATCTGGATTGCATTGGCGCAAGCCTCGGCCTTGAGAGACTGCACAACCGTTGCCGGTACTGATGTGTTGCAGTGGCGGCGCCAACAACTCGCCCGGGGTGGCACCGCGGCTGATCTGGATTGGTTGCTTGATCTGGCCGCTGGTCTTCGTTGGGCCAGCCTGCAACGGCTGTTGCTGGACCCCACGCGCACCGTCGCCCTGGAGCAGTCCCTTGAGGTGCTCTCTGAGCTGTGGGAGCGTCACCTTCATGGGAATGTTCCCCTCCAGCACCTGGTTGGGCTCTGTCCCTGGCGGGATGTGCTGCTTGAGTCGTCGCCTGCCGCCTTGATTCCCCGTCAGGAAACGGAACTGCTGGTGGATCTGGCCATGAGCCAGTTCAAAGCCACCCCTCCCGCTCGTTGGGCTGACCTCGGCACTGGTTCAGGAGCCATCGCTGTGGCTCTGGCCCGTGCCTGGCCCACGGCACCAGGGCATGGCGTTGACCTCAGTTCCGATGCCTTGCAGTTGGCAGAACGCAATCTTGAGCGTTGCGCCCCGCATCACAACTGTTCGCTGCACCTCGGGTCGTGGTGGTCTCCCCTCAAGAGCTGGTGGGGAAGCCTGGATTTGGTGGTCAGCAATCCTCCATACATCCCCAGTGCTGTGGTTGACGGTCTTGAGGCTGTGGTGCGTGACCACGAACCTCACTTGGCGTTGCTTGGGGGAGCAGATGGCTTGGATGCGATCCGCACGGTGGTGGATGGCGCCCTAATGGGGCTGTCGCCTGGAGGTTGGCTTTTGCTCGAACACCACCACGACCAGAGCGCTCAGGTGACGCAGCTGCTGCGGGATGCCGGCTTGGTGGAGGTCAGAGCGGCCGCTGATCTTGAGGGGACCCTTCGCTTTGCGCTTGCTTGCAAACCTGCCGCATCAAGCTGATGCAACGCCTGCGATGAAGGAAGGATTCATGCCTGCTCCGGTTCTGGCCGCCTCCGACCTGACGCTGCGGCTTCGTGCCGGTGAAGCCGCCATCATTCCCACCGACACGCTGCCGGGCCTGGCGGTGCTTCCCGATCAAGCCCAGACCCTTTGGCGCTTGAAATGCCGACCAGCCGATAAGCCCCTCATTCTGATGGGGGCATCCGTCAATGATTTGCTCCACGAGGTTGAGGGGCCGTGCCATCGGGAGGTTGAAGCTTTGGCTGAGCGCTATTGGCCTGGAGCGCTCACGCTGGTGTTGCCTGCCCGTGATGGCGGTGCAGGCCGGTATCTCAACCCAGGTGGAACAACGCTGGGCTGCCGCATTCCGGCCTGTGAGCAGACCCGCGCACTGCTTCAGATCAGCGGGCCGTTGGCCACCACCAGTGCCAATCGCTCTGGTGAACCCGCCAGCATGACCGCAGCAGAGGCGGCTCTGGTTTTCCCTGATGTCGCGCAGCTGGGTCCGCAGCCCTGGCCTCAACCCTCGGGCCAGGCCAGCACGGTGTTGGTTTGGGTTGAGGTAGGACGCTGGCGCCTGGTGCGCCGGGGTGCTGTGATTCCAGCAGGGGTTGAGGTGCTCGAGTGATCTCGCTTGTTGGACTCTGCCTGCTGGTGATGGCCTTGCTTCATTGGGTGCTGGAACCCCTCGAAGCTGTCTTCACCTGGACGCTTCAACTGAATCTTCTCCCCTGGCTGTTGGGGTTGTTCTTGATCTGGCTGCTAGCGGGCGAATAAGACCGAAGCACGTCGCCCTGATCCAGATCAAGCCGGCTAACGGATTTGAACCGATGGCCTTCGCTTTACAAAAGCGCTGCTCTACCGCTGAGCTAAGCCGGCATGGGCTGCATCGTACCGGCTGCCAGGCGATTCAAGGCGGGGTCTTGATCGCTGATCAGCCAAAGCACCAGCTCGAGTCGATTGCGACATCCGCTTTTCCGGAGTGCCCTGCTGATGTGGCACTCAACGGTGCGATGACTGATCACCAACCGCTGGGCGATGGCTCGGTTGTTGAGGCCTTCGAGCAACAACAGCACCACCCGCTGTTCAGCGGGGGTGAGGAGGTTCGGGATTCGAGGTTTCAAGCTTGAGCAGGTTGCTGCTCAGAGGGTTCCACCTTTGCGGGTTGGGCGATCGGGCGACGGATCGGCAGGTTGGCCACCAGGGCGGTGACGCGATCTTCCGTCTCGAGGCTCACATCACCTTCAGCGAGGTCGATCTCCACGTAGCGGGCCACCACTTCGAGGATCTCGCGCCGCATTTGTTCGAGCAGCTCCGGATTGAGGTCACTGCGGTCGTGGGCCAGCACCAACTGCAGCCGCTCTTTGGCTGTTTCTGCACTGGCGGGCTGACGGCGCAGGAGTTTGTCGATGAATTCCTTGAGTGTCATCGCCTCAGAAAATCCGGGTTTGCATCAGCTTGCGCATCCTGGCGCGGAGGCCGCGGCGGGCCTGGGAGGGGTCCATCAGAGGAATGTCTTCACCCTGAAGCCGTTGAGCGATGTTGCCGTAGGCCTGGGCCGCTGGGGACGAGGAATCACTCAGGGTCAAGGGTTCACCGCGGTTGGTGCTCACGATCACCTGTTCGTCTTCAAAAACAAGCCCCAGAAGAGGTAACGCCAGGATGTCGGTGACGTCGTCCACTGAAAGCATTTCCTGGTTCGACATCATCTTCGGCCGCACCCTGTTGAGCACGAGCTGCACCGGCTGAACGCCCTGGGTGTTCAGAAGCCCGATCACCCGATCAGCGTCCCGCACGGCGGCCACTTCCGGAGTGGTGATCACCACTGCTTCTCGGGCTGCGGCCGCGGCATTTTTGAAACCGTCTTCGATGCCTGCCGGGCAGTCGATCAACACGTAATCGAACTGGCGTTCCAGCAGAGCAACGATGGCCTGCATGTCCTTGGGCTTGAGCCACTCGAGCATCCGAGGGTTGCCCGCAGGGAGCAGGGCCAGATTGGGCTCCTGCTTGTGCTTCACCAGGGCTTGCTCCAGCCGGCAGGTCTCGGCCAGCACCTCCTGAGCGGTGTAGACGATGCGGTTCTCCAGGCCCAGGAGCAGATCGAGGTTCCTCAGACCGAAGTCCGCGTCCAGAACCACGGTCTTGGCGCCTTGGCGAGCAAGGGCGATCCCAAGGTTGGCTGTGGTCGTTGTTTTTCCGACACCGCCCTTGCCAGAACAGATGAGGATGGTTCGGGTCGTCGACACCAGGGTTCTGCTTTGGTGCGGCCAGAATAATCTGGCTTTTGGGCCTGACAACGACGTCAGCGTTTTTGAAAGCTCTGGATGACGGCGGGTTCAATGGCGATCACGCCATCCTTGAGCTCGGCCTGTTCGGCCAAACCCGCCTGGGGCAGATCCTCGGGGCCTCGGGCGACAACGTCAGCAATCCTCAGTTGCAGTGGCCGCAGCTGCAGGGCAACGATTTTCGCGGTTGTTGACCCCTCACATCCGGCATGGGCCACGCCCCGCAGGCGACCCCACACCAAAACATCAGCGGCTGAACTGATCCGCGCTCCGGGATTCACATCGCCATAGAGAAGGATGGTGCGCTTGCTTTGGAGATGGTCACCGGAGCGCAGGGTTCCGTGGTGAAACAACAGCTCGGAAGGGGCTGTCGTCACAGGATTGGGCTGGAGTTCACGGCTGGACGGCGTGTTGGACCGGCTTGCGTCCAGTCCCAAGGCTGAAGCACTCACAACGGTCTCGGCTGCCTGGCCGGTGATGCGTCCGAGTTGATGGCCTGCCTCGCTCACGGCGGCGCACAAATCAGCGAGGTCGCTGCAGGTCAGGACCCAGTCCCCGCAATCGAGATCAACAATCGGCTGGGAACACCTGCTCAGCAGATCCGGCAAACGATCCCTCCAGTGATCAAGGCGCTGGTCGGGAAGCCTCAAGGTCATGGCTGCTTCACGCTGCTGCTGCTCGGGGCCATTCAACGTCCATCTCCTGCCTGAGTTCGTTGCTGATGTCGCGGGGGTGAATCAACCAGGAGGTTGCCGCCGGGGTCGCCAGACTTGCGACCAGGGGAGAGGCTTTCTCGAGGGCTTGGAGTTGTTGCCCGTCCCAGAGGCGCAAGCCGCCTCGATAGGGGTGGTACCCGCGCAGCTGTTGATGACGCAATCCGCAGCAGAGTTCAGGGTCGTGGCCATGACGATCGGCCAGACGCCTTGCTGTTGCGAGCAATTGCAGTTGATCCGCCGGGGAAAGATGTTCAACGGCCGTTGCTTTGAGCAGGCGTCGATCCAGGAAACGCCCACTCAGTTCAGCCAGGGCTGCTGGCGCTTCGGCTTGCCAGCGCTGGAGGTGGTAGCCGGTGCGTTGGTCATCGTTGGCGAGGAAGTCCTCCAAGGGAATCTGGTCTGGTTGCCAGAGCCAGTTGGCCATCACCTCATCAGCCCACACCTGCTCAGGCCCCAGTTGTCGTGCCGTCAGGATGAGTTTTTCCAGCAGCCAGTTGCACACCACATTCAACCGGTGGTTGTAGACGCTCCTGTACATGAGGTTTCTCACCACCAGGTAGTGCTCCACAGCCATCAGACCCTTGGGATGAATGGCCATGTCCCCGTCAGGGGCCAGGGTCAGTGCTCCCAGGATGCGGTCGAGATCCAGTTGCCCGTAGCGCGTTCCGGTGCTGTAGCTGTCGCGCAGGAGGTAATCCAGTCGGTCACAATCCAGCTGACTGCTGACCAGGTGTTTGATCAGGGGGTGAGGGCTGCGTCCATGCTCCAGCAGGTTCGCCACCGCCTCAGCCGTGCCGGATGCATGGCTCTCAAGACAGTCATGGATCTCTGGGTGATGCCGGATCACCCGCGCGGACCACGCTTCATGGCGCAGGCCAAACATCTCTTCGCCGGTGTGGCTGAGGGGGCCATGGCCAATGTCATGGAGCAAAGCAGCTCCGTAGAGCAGCCCCCGATACGTCTCCAACTCGGGTGCCAACGGCAGCATCCGCTCAAACGCACGGCGTGCCAGATGAAAGACCCCCAGCGAGTGGGTGAATCGACTGGATTCAGCGCTGTGAAAGGTGAGGTAGGCCGGACCCAGCTGGCGGATGCGTCGCAGGCGCTGGAATGGCGCCGTGTCCACCAGGTCCATCACCATTCCCTCGGCTGGGGCTTGGCGGTCAAGACCAATGCCGCGATGCAGAGGGTCGTGATAGGTCCGCTGGCTCATGCCTTAGTGTCGTCAGCGGGTTGTTCCAGCAGGGCCTCCATCCATTGCTCAGCTTCCGAGAGCCAGCGATCACCGTCACCGCCGGGGTTCAGGGGTTCTGGATCTGATAACCCACGATCGGGAGCGATGCCTTCCCCTTGGATGTCCCGTCCACTCGGTGTCACGTAGCCAGCAACGGTCACGGCGAGGCCGCTGCCATCACTGAGGTTGGTCAGCGTTTGAATCAGCCCTTTGCCGAACGTCTGTCCTCCGAGAAGGGTGGCGCGTTCGTTGTCCTGAAGGGCGCCAGCCAGGATTTCACTCGCACTGGCTGTCCCTACGTTCACAAGGGTGACCATCGGTCCGTCGTACACCGTCTGAAGACTGGCCTGGATGGTGTCATTGATGCCCTCGCGGTTGCGGGTTTCAACGATGGCGCCACCGGAAAGGAAGTCGTCGGCGACCGCCAATCCAGCGCTCACCAAGCCGCCTGAGTTGTTGCGGAGGTCGAGCACCAATCCTTCGATCTCTTTGTTTTGCAGTTCTGAAAGGGCTTCTTTCACCTGTTCGGGAACTCCTTCGCTGAATTGGGTGATCCGCAGATAGCCAAGGGTGTGACTGCCGCTGCGCAAGCGTCTTGTGCGCACCGGCCTGAGGTCCACGCTGCGGCGTTCCAGGGTCAGCTCGTTTGTTTCACCGCTGCCGTTGTCCAGCGTCAGCACCACCTGCGAACCCACGTCTCCACGCAGCGCTGCCACGGTTCCTTCCAGACCCAGATCCACCACGTCCTTGCCGTCAACAGACAGCAATTGCGTGCCACTGGTGATCTCCGCCTTGCCGGCAGGTGAACCCTCGAGGGCAGAAATCACCACAACACCCTTGCTGCTTTCATCCGCCCCGAGTTGCAAGCCCACACCGCTGAGGCTGCCGTTGGTGCTGTTCTTCAGCGCCGTGTAGTCCTCTGGACGAAGCAGCCGCGTGTAGGGGTCGCCCAGCTGAGCCAGCATCGATTCGATGGCTGCATAGGCATCGTTGCTGCTCTCGATGCTGCGTTCCATGGCCTTCTGTCGTTGACGCTTCCAACGCACCGCATCAAGTTGCTCTGGGTGCCAAAAGCCCTGGTTCACAAGCCGCCAGCTGTCCACCACGAGCTGTTGTGTGTCGCTAAGTGCAACGGCTGTGCAGGCGCTGCCCAGCACCAAAAAGCAGCAAAGAGACGCTGCGATCAGTTGCCTCAGCGCCTGAAAACCTCTGCGCCGCAGCCAGTCTGAAAGATCGTTAACAGTTGGATACATCGCGGTGGGTTCGCCTCAGTGGCAGAAGCGTGCTCAGTAGACTTTCGCAACTCGAGCCCGCTTGTGCATGGCGAACTCATCACCGGTTTACGACTGGTTCCAGGAACGTCTGGAAATCCAGGACATTGCTGACGACATTGGTTCCAAGTACGTGCCCCCCCACGTCAACATCTTTTATTGCCTGGGGGGCATCACGTTGGTGTGCTTCCTGATCCAGTTCGCGACTGGGTTCGCGATGACCTTCTATTACAAGCCCACCGTTGCTGAGGCTTACAAGTCGGTCGAATACCTGATGACCGACGTCAGCTTCGGTTGGCTGATCCGCTCTGTGCACCGCTGGAGCGCATCAATGATGGTGTTGATGCTCATCCTCCATGTGTTCCGCGTGTACCTCACCGGCGGCTTCAAGCGTCCCCGTGAGCTCACTTGGGTCACAGGCGTGACCATGGCAGTCATCACCGTGTCCTTTGGTGTGACCGGTTACTCCCTCCCCTGGGACCAGGTTGGTTACTGGGCCGTGAAGATCGTCTCCGGCGTCCCTGCTGCCATCCCTGTTGTTGGCGATTTCATGGTGGAACTGCTTCGCGGTGGCGAAAGCGTTGGCCAGGCCACGCTCACTCGCTTCTACAGCCTTCACACCTTCGTGATGCCCTGGCTGCTGGCGGTGTTCATGCTCATGCACTTCCTGATGATCCGAAAGCAGGGCATTTCTGGTCCCTTGTGATCTGCGTTCCTACTGTTCCCTCAACACCTGGACTAAACGATGCACATTCTCAAGAAGCCTGATCTCTCTGATCCCAAGATGCGGGCCAAGCTCGCCAAGGGCATGGGTCACAACTATTACGGCGAGCCTGCATGGCCTAACGATCTCCTCTACATCTTCCCGGTGGTGATCCTCGGCACCATCGCCTGTGTGGTTGGTCTGGCCGTCCTGGATCCAGCCATGCTCGCTGACAAGGCTGATCCCTTCGCCACCCCTCTGGAAATTCTTCCTGAGTGGTACCTCTACCCCGTGTTCCAGATTCTGCGGGTTGTTCCCAACAAGCTTCTGGGTATTGCTCTGCAAACCCTAGTTCCCCTGGGCCTGATGCTTGTTCCTTTCATCGAGAGCTTCAACAAGTTCCAGAACCCTTTCCGTCGTCCCGTGGCGATGACTGTCTTCCTGACCGGAACCCTTGTCACCATCTACCTCGGTATTGGTGCAGCACTTCCGATCGACAAGTCCCTCACCCTCGGACTGTTCTGATCCGTTCTTTGAGTTCAGCTCATAGACCCCGGCTCGTCGAGCCGGGGTTTTTTTGTGCCATGGCTGCGGTGGTTCGTCAGTGACCCATCGATTCGTCGAGGTTGAGCATCAGCACGTCGTCTGGGTTGACGTGGAGAAAGTGGTGCATCAGCAGAAAACCAACGATGGTCCAGGTCTGATAGGTGCGTGATTGCTGTCCAACCCAGGTTCCCGTGGGGCCATCGAAATATTCAGCCCACTGCTGACGGGGCAGTTGGTTGAGATGGCTCCAGTAGCACTCGTCCAACAGTGTTTTCATTTGCCCCATCAGCAACACGTCGGCCTGGGGATTCAGCCGTTCGTGCAAAAGGATTGACGCTCCAAAAAACCAGAGCAGGCTCGGCCAGTGGCCACCGTTGTGATAGCTCCAGGGCCAGTTCTTGGGGTCGGAGCCCGTTTTGTTCTCCCATTCCACGCCCTCCATGGGGGGATGACAGATGCGCATCGGCATCTGGGCCATGAGGTGGTCACGGTTATGCAGCACTAGTCGGAACAGGGCCCGTTGCTGTGGCGCGGTCAGCAACCCGAACAGTGATGCCAGGGAATTTCCCAAGGAGTAGAAGCGGAAATCCGGTCGTCCGGTCCGCATGTTGCCGATCATGTAACCGCCACGGTTTTCGAGCCAGTCCTGCAACCAGTCGGGGATGACCTGGGGTTGAACGTTGAATTCGTTGTGGTGCTGGTTTTCGCCGTACTGCTCCGTGGGCCGTCGCCGAAGCACTTGCATCGTTTTGCTGGTCACCCAGTAGTGCTTCAGCAGGAACTGCCGCAAGTCATGGGTCCATTGCCGGCTCAGCCGCAATCGTTCCCCCAAAAGAACGCTGTTCTCGTGGCGTTGGCAGAGTTCCATCAGCCCAACGCAGCTGCGCAGCGCTGCGAAGAGCAGCACCTCCACTTCCAATGGAGCGCCCCACACGTCCATGGGGCGATCAATCATGAACGCGCAGTCGGGAACGAACAGCACCGGTGTGCCTTCGAAGCTGGGGTGAAGAACCAGATCGAGCAGCAGTTGCAAACCGCGTTGCACTTCCGGACTGCGACCGAAGTCGACGTTCCCACTGCGTTTGACGTAGATCCAGCAGAGAATTGGCCACCAGAGGCTCGCATCCACTGAGGTGATGCGACCGATCGAGCGCTGGCCATAGTCAGCAACCAGTTCTCCTTCTTCCTCCACAAAGCTGGTGGGGAAGACACCGCGGGTTTGAACGTTGGTGCTTTGGAGCTGAAGGCTAACGCTCAAAAACTGCTTCACGATGGCGAAGCGGCCTTCCAGCATCAGGTAGATCATCACGGGAACGTTGTCCCGCAGGAAGATCTCGCCGTAGTTGAGGGCGTCGTCAGCGCGGCGATGTTCCATCGCGGCAACGCTGCCGGCGAGTTCTCCCTGTACGCCAATCAGCGTGGCTTCGAAGTGTTCCCGTGCTTTTTGCAGCACCTGCTCTTCGTTTGAGTTGGGGCGGAAACGCTGGCTTTGTTCGGTGAAACGCGTTGGCATTGCGGTGACCTCCAAATGAAACGTAGTTCTGGCAATGGGTTTCGCCAGTGGAAGCAACCCTTCAGATGTTCCGTGGGGTGTGCATGTTGCAAGAAGAGGGCTCAGTGGGTTATGGTTTTATCTTGCGCGGGAGCTGAGAGGCTGCTGTGCAGGCCGAAGCGCTTGAGGCGAAAGTCTTGATGTGTCTGAGGCGACTTACGAGACCAAGAGGGAGCGATCCCACGGTGTTGTAAGTTCATTAAGCGGTCGCGAGAGGCCGCGATGACCAACCAACCGATCTCCTGAGAGGGAGTGAAGAGAAGTTTGGTCGCACCTGGACAATTGAAAAGTTTAGGAACTGACGCTTTTATCGCGTTTGGATCTGAGCCGAACCGAGAGGTGAGGTGAGGGTTCGAATGATATTGCGATAAAGGTGTGAGGTCCCGTCAAAAAAATTTCGTTGCGAAGAAGCAATTCGCTGCAACGGGAGGGTTTTCACGAGCTCTCTTGTTGCCGGTGTGCGGATTGTGGAGCAACAACCGGATCTGAGATCCCGGAAAGTCATTGACAGAGAAATCTAGAGATGCACTCTTAAGAACCCTTTTGTGTCAGCGAAAGGAGGCCTCAACTGTTGCCAGTTTTAACTGAGTAATGGGTGACGCAAATCATTTTGAGGAAGCGAAAGTTTCCAAGAGGAAATGATCTACAACGGAGAGTTTGATCCTGGCTCAGGATGAACGCTGGCGGTCTGCTTAACACATGCAAGTCGAACGGACTCTTCGGAGTTAGTGGCGGACGGGTGAGTAACGCGTGAGAATCTGCCTTCAGGTCTGGGACAACAGAAGGAAACTTCTGCTAATCCCGGATGAGCCTTAGGGTAAAAGATAAATTGCCTGGAGATGAGCTCGCGTCTGATTAGCTAGTTGGTGTGGTAAAAGCATACCAAGGCAACGATCAGTAGCTGGTCTGAGAGGATGAGCAGCCACACTGGGACTGAGACACGGCCCAGACTCCTACGGGAGGCAGCAGTGGGGAATTTTCCGCAATGGGCGAAAGCCTGACGGAGCAACGCCGCGTGAGGGATGAAGGCCTCTGGGCTGTAAACCTCTTTTATCAAGGAAGAAGATCTGACGGTACTTGATGAATAAGCCACGGCTAATTCCGTGCCAGCAGCCGCGGTAATACGGGAGTGGCAAGCGTTATCCGGAATTATTGGGCGTAAAGCGTCCGCAGGCGGCCCTTCAAGTCTGCTGTTAAAAAGTGGAGCTTAACTCCATCATGGCAGTGGAAACTGTTGGGCTTGAGTGTGGTAGGGGCAGAGGGAATTCCCGGTGTAGCGGTGAAATGCGTAG